>OLPF01000382.1_pt1 | contig 48989 bp, 51 predicted proteins | sample 1673121 | NCBI WGS metagenome assembly OLPF01 (sample SAMEA3136756, study PRJEB25190) | human gut metagenome
AACCGATAACCTGCTGATTACAAATCAGCTGCTCTGCCAATTGAGCCACATCGGCATAAATGACCCCGACGGGAATCGAACCCGTGTTACCGCCGTGAAAGGGCGATGTCTTAACCGCTTGACCACGGGGCCTCAACGATCACTTTCTCGCGTGACCGTTTTATATAATATCATATGTTTTTGTGGAATGCAAGTGTTTTTACAAATTTTCTTTTATTTTTTTCACCTTTTTTTCATCACACTTCAAAACACAACAGTTACTCACCATTTTTCACTTCGAACCTGCTGATTCCCATCATACTCACTGTTCCATCCGTACTGTTCGTATCGATCTCGCAACTATTATAAAAACTTCCGTCTTCATACCAGTTATATACATTTACAAGCTCGGATTCTGTATGTTGGGATGCTTCTCCATATGCTGCCTGAACGACATCAATTGCCGTTCCTAACTGGATTCCTCCCGGGAATATTACTGCCAGGTCTTCGTTTCTCAGTGAATACTGTTCCACATAGATTCCTCCGACCAGACAATCCTTCGCTTCTTTTACATCATTCCCTGTATTGATCAGATCCACCATGATCGTATTCTTGGAAGCATCTTTAAACCAGGCATTCTGATAATCTCCTGCTTCAATCTCATACTCCTGCGGAAGGCTTTTTTCATCCAGCGTAAGTCCAGTGCTTTCCAGGTCTGCGATTGTACACGGAAGCGTCAGTCCTTTACCGTTAATCTGAACGGTATAAGAATTCCAGCTTGCTCCAAGTTCTTCACTTTGTGGTGCGGCACCTTCTATATCCGACTGGATTCCCTTAGCGGCTTCTGCTTCTCCCGCTGCTTCCTGATTCTCTTCTTCCAGCATTTCATCTGTATTATTCTCCGCTTCGTCCTCACCGTTATCCTTCGCAGATTCCTTTACAGCCTTTGGCACTTTAATCTTCTTTGTATCATTATAGGACACAAATGTCACTTCCAGTGTATAGGATGTCACCTGTGCATTCTCTTCTCCTGCTGCCTTCAAATAATCTGTCAAATCAAAGGTAATCTTTGCCGGAAGTATATTACTTCTATAAATATCAATCACACAGTCCACTTTTACGTTGTTCAATTTCTGCTGAAGCTCCTCGTTGTTTTCCTCATCCTCGGAAGCCTGTAGATTCCAGCCTGACAGATCAGAGGAATCTTCTCCGAGTAAAGCTTTCAGCGTATCTGCAAATGTCTCCTGGAACTGTGTTCCACTGATCGTTCCTGTCAGCTCAAAGCACTCTTCCTTATTCACGGTCGCAAGATCCTGTGAAACACTGAATGCTCCGGACAAATTCTGAAGTCCATCAAACAATAAAGTCTGCTGTGAAGATGTCTCTTTCTCCTCAACAGCGTTCTTCTCCCAGGCTTCATCTGTTCCACTGTAGATCACAGTCTTTCCGTCTTCTTCCACCTGATAAGATTCCATCTCCTGTGTCTCTTTCGTTCCGGCCATATTCGTCTTCTGCTGACCTTTTCTGTGTACTGCTGCCGGATCTCGTGTCATCTCAATATCCAGATTGCTCTCCTGGCTGATTGCACTGTCGCCATCACCCATCTGCAGTTTTACGATCTGATTCTCTTCTGCCGATTCTACTGATGTCATATTAACCTCAATATCGCGGAACAGATTCTCCGATGTCGCTGCTTTCTGACAGCCACTCAGACTTCCAACTGCCGCAAGAAATATAATTCCTGCTGTTAACTTCTTTATCCATTTACATTTCATAGTTTGTCTTTCACTTCCCAAGTTGTATATTCAAGAATGCCTCGACATTCTTGCTGCTATCTCTTATCGTAACCAGCTTTGCACTTCATTATACAAAATTATTTTCTCAAAAACAATGCTTACTTCCTGCCTGTGACATCTCACTACTGAACAATAGTTACTGTTCACACACCACTATCCCGCGAGGTGTTTTGGCATGAATATGCCAATAACCCGAGCATTCCCCTATCGTCTTCTATTTTCCTACTACTTTTGTATGTTTATTGGGTTTTTCTATTGACTTTCTCGTTAAAATGCTTTATCATACTTTTCATACTTGTTTAATATGTTATTTTGTTTGAGTGAGGAATTTGCTTATGAATATCTTATGCTTTGGAGATTCGAATACTTACGGATACCGACCGGATGGAACCGGACGCTTTGATGAAAAAACAAGATGGACCTGCCTGCTTCAAAAGAAATTCGGCAACGGACATCGCATTATCGAAGAAGGATTGTGCGGTCGCACAACTATTTTTTCGGACGCTTTTCGCGAAGGCCGCCGCGGATTAGACCAGATTGGAATCACAATAGAGACTCACACTCCTATAGATCTTCTGGTTCTCATGTTAGGAACAAATGACTGTAAAACGCGCTTTAACGCTTCTTCCAAAACAATTGCCAAAGGATTGATTCAGGTTATTGAAAAAGCGAAGAAATATAGTTCTCAGCCCTTTGAACTCTTGATCATCTCTCCGATCCATCTTGGCAATGGAGTCGGAGATGACGGCTTTGATCCTGAATTCGATCTTGCGTCTGAACAGGTTTCCAGACAGCTTGCACAGGAATATCGGAAAGTTGCCACTCATTATCACGCCGGTTTTCTAGACGCTTCAAAAATTGCTCTTCCAAGTGAAATTGACCGGGAACATCTGGATGAATCCGGTCATGCAGCACTTGCGGATGCTGTTTATAAAACAATTGCTGAAAGTGGATTGCTTGAAAAAGGGATGGACTCTTCTTTCTGTCATATTGCATGATTCGTAATGTGCGCCGCTAGGCGCACACATCAAAAGAAGCATCATCTCGGTGCTTCTTTTCTTTATGTAAATATGCTATAATACATCAATACGTTCGTGTACAAAAGTATACGCACTTTTACAGGAGGACTACACATGGGAAAACATGAGAAAGAACGTGACGGATTCAAAAGCCGGACAGGATTTATCCTTGCCTGCATCGGCTCTGCCGTTGGTATGGGGAATATCTGGCGATTTCCTTACATGGTATCAGACTGGGGTGGTATGACTTTTCTGATTCCTTATATTTTATTTGTAATATTGATTGCTTCTACCGGAGTGATCGAAGAGATGGCGCTCGGACGCGCTGCCAAAGGTGGACCAATCAAAGCCTTCGGTGTCTGTACAGAAATGCGAACTGGCAATAAGAAAACAGGTGAATTGATCGGACTGCTTCCGGTTCTCGGCTCCCTCGCACTTGCAATCGGATACACTGTTGTTGTCGGATGGATTTTCAAATACACTTTCCTTGCGCTGACCGGACAGATTGCCGGCATGAAACAAGATATGAATCAAATTGGAGGCATGTTCGACAGTACTGCTTCTGCTTTTGGTAATAACCTTTGGCTTGTAATTGCAGTCCTTGTAACTGCTGTGATCATGGCAATGGGGATTGCCGGTGGAATCGAGCGTGCCAACGGCGTAATGATGCCGTTATTGTTCGTACTGTTTCTTGGACTCGGGGTATATATTTTCTCCCTTCCTGGTTCATCGACCGGATATCGTTACATCTTCACAATCAATCCAAAGGGACTGTTAGATCCAAGACTTTGGATCTATGCTTTTGGGCAGGCATTCTTCTCTCTGTCCATTGCCGGAAATGGAACTGTTATTTATGGTTCCTACTTAAAGGATTCTGAAGACCTGGTAAATTCTGCAAAAAATGTTGCCATCTTCGATACAATCGCTGCCTTACTCGCTGCTTTCGTGATCATTCCGGGAATGGCAGTCGGCGGTGCTGAATTATCTTCTGGCGGCCCGGGACTGATGTTTATCTATCTGGTCAATGTATTCAACGGAATGCCAGGCGGCAAGATTGTAGGAATCATTTTCTACATCTGCGTACTTTTTGCCGGAATGAGTTCACTTGTAAATCTATACGAAGCTCCGGTTGCTACATTACAGGAACGTTTCGGATTAAAGCGTGTCTCAGCTGTTGGAATCATTGCAGCATTCGGCTGCTGTATCGCACTTCTCATCCAGGGCATCGTCTCCGGATGGATGGACGCAGTTTCTATCTATATCTGCCCACTTGGAGCAATGCTTGCAGCGATCATGTTCTTCTGGATCACAGATAAAGAATTCGCACTGAAAGCTGTAAATACTGGACGTGAGAAAAAAATCGGAACTTGGTTCTTGCCACTTGGAAAATATGTCCTTGTTCCACTCGCACTTGTTGCACTGATTGCCGGCGCAGTGCTGGGCGGAATCGGGTGATGAAACAATAACGTTAAACTACCACATAAAACTATGAGCCACAATCATTCGCAGCATCAAGCTACCATGATCGTGGCTCTTTTCATTCAGCTATCGTTATTCTGTTATACCCATTCTCACTTCAAATGTCGTTCCGCCCTGCTCATTTCCGCGAACCTCAATCTTCCCATCATGCACCCGCACAATTTCACGCACTAACGCAAGTCCAAGTCCCACACCGCCAAGCTCACGGCTTCTTGACTTATCTACCCGGAAAAATGGTTCAAAAATCTGCTCTCGAAATGTCTCATCAATTCCATTCCCAGTATCCGCAACTGTCAGGACAACTTCATTCTTCTCTCTCTTCGCCGATACTGTAACGGTTCCATCTACCCGATTATATTTAATTGCATTTTCAACGAGATTATAAATCATCCGATAGATCAGAATATCACTTCCTGTCAATATCAGTTCATCCTCTGGCTTTTCGTTACTGTTCACACTACATGCGACCAGCAACGACTCTTCTGTTCCATCTGATCTTCCATCCGACGAATTCTGTGTCTTCTGTATCAGTTCAATATTCTTTTCCTGCGCCAGCGGTTCCAAATCTGCCAGCACCTCCTCTATCAGCCCCTGCATTTCAATCTTTTCATTACGTGCTACCGTCTGCAGCTCACTCATATCTAAAAGCGTTCTGACAAGCTTGCTAAGGCGTTCATTTTGCTCTGTTACCATCTGGATCGTCTCTTGTGCAGCTGCTCCGTTCTCTGAATTCTCCGCCGCATGATAGAGATCTAGTTGTGCCTGTATTAATGCCAAAGGGGTTCGGAGTTCATGTGCTGCATTCCCTGTAAACTGACGCTGTGTCTCGAATGATTCCGAAAGTCGCAGGAGCATCTTATTATAAGATGTACGAAGTCGGTCCAACTCTGCGATTTTATTTTCCTCAATCGTATACTCTGTCAGATTCTGCGCCTGAACCTTTTCTACTGTTTCTGAGAATTCTCTGAGTGGTTTCAATGCGCGGCCACTGACAAAATAAGTTACTGCTCCGCCAATCAGCGCTACAACACCAGTGATCAACAAACTTCTATTTCTATAATCTGATTTCGAATTATAAACCTTCGTGGCAAACTGCGCTGCAAAATCATCCCACTCATTATCCGGAATATCAATGTAGACTGCCTCCGGCGTAGTGCCCTGATCTGTGACGGTCTCCTGAAGCGTATCGATATAATAGACACCATTCTTATATAAGAAAAATGTCAGACATCCACACAATACTGTGATCAGCACGGTTGTAAGAATCGTCAGTCTCCACTGGAGCGATATTTTTCTCATGCTTTTCCATCTCCTATCTTATATCCCTCACCAATCTTATTCACGATGGGATCATAACCAAGTCCTGCTTTCAGTTTCTTTCTCAGAGAAGACATATGCACTCGGATCGAACCGCTGAAACTATCTACAGAAGAATCCCAGACATGCTCGATCAACTCTTCCTGACTGACCGGTCTTCCCTGATTCAAAAGAAGATACTCCAGAATTCCATTCTCTTTTCTTGTCAATGCGACCGGCTTGTCTTTTGCATATGCAGTCCTTTCTTTTGTATCAAAACGAAGACTGCCACATTCAAGACAGACATTTTTCTGTACAAACTTTCTTCTTGTCAGGCTTCGCACACGGGCTTCCAGCTCTTGCAGATGAAATGGTTTTTCCATATAATCATTCGCCCCCGCATCAAGACCGTCAACCTTATCTGCGATCTGACTTCTCGCAGATAAGATCAATACTTTTGTCTCTTCATTTTCCTTGCGAAGCTCCCGAAGAATATCCATTCCATCCATCCCCGGAAGGTTAAGATCCAGCACGATCAGATCATACATTTCCACATAAATCATATCCAGTGCTTCCTCTCCGTCATTACACGTGTCTACCTCATAACCTGCCTGATGCAGACTTTTCGCAATCATATCACATAATTTCTTCTCATCTTCAACAACTAATAATCTCAATTTATTTTTCTCCATTTTCTTAACAGGAATTTTACACCCCCTATTGTATAATGCAAACATCGAAAGGTCAATAAACCGACTTTGAACATTGAAAGGAGTATTCTAATGAAATCTGAAAAAGCAACACAGATTCTTTTACTTGCAGCCGGTCTGGTATTTTTCCTTGTCGGAATCTTCCGCGGAGAAGCTGCGGTTGTGCTTAGCAAGGCAATAAAATTATGTATGGAGTGTGTCGGAATTGGATAAGAAAATGAAATCAAGCAAAAACCCTCTGGTCCGCTTCCGCGGATGGATTCAGGCAGCTGCAACGCTGCTGACCAACATTCATATCCCGAATCTGTTTAAAGGGAAAATTTATCAGGGAAATGTAAAGACGATGTGCGTCCCGGGACTAAACTGTTACTCTTGTCCTGCCGCCACAGGCGCCTGTCCGATCGGAGCATTTCAGGCTGTAGTAGGATCCTCCAAATTTAAGTTCACTTACTACATCACTGGATTTTTCATCCTGTTAGGTGTTCTGTTAGGACGATTTATCTGCGGATTTCTCTGTCCGTTTGGATGGTTCCAGGATCTGCTGCATAAGATTCCTGGCAAGAAATTTTCCACCGCAAAGCTGAAGCCTCTGCGGTATCTGAAATATGTGATTCTGGTCGTCTTTGTTATACTACTTCCGGCATTTGTCACGAATTCACTTGGTATGGGAGATCCTTTCTTCTGCAAATACATTTGCCCACAGGGCGTACTTGAAGGCGCAATTCCGCTGGCACTTGCCAACTCAGGAATACGTTCCGCGCTTGGACATTTATTTACATTTAAATTCACGATCCTTGCGTTTTTCATCATCCTGAGCATCTTGTTTTACCGTCCATTTTGTAAATGGATCTGCCCGCTGGGCGCTATTTACTCACTGTTTAACAAGGTATCTTTTCTTAAGATCCAGGTTGATCATGAGAAATGTGTTGGCTGCCAGAAATGCAGCCGTGTCTGCAAGATGGATGTCAACGTAGTAGACACACCAAACCATCCGGAGTGTATCCGCTGCGGAGAATGTATGAAAGCCTGTCCGACTGACGCAATCTGCTATCATTATGGGTTTTCAAACAAGAAAAAGGCTGACAATAAATAAACTAAAACAAACAAAATGTAATTTAAAGGAGATTTAAAATCATGAAAAACAAAACACTTAGAACAAACGCAATGAAATTAAAAAAGGTAATTGCTGCATCCCTTGCCATTTCTGTACTTTTTGCGTTTACAGGCTGCGGAAATTCCTCCACAACAGACAATACAAATACAAAACAGGAATCTTCTTCCACAACAGACAATACAAACACAAAACAGGAATCTTCTTCCACAACAGAAACGGGCAGCACTGACGAGCTGAACAAAAAACTGGACGACCTTTACCAACAGGAAAACCAGCTTTTTGCTGATCACAAAGATGCATGGGACAAAGTCTTTGGTCTTATGAACAAGAACACTGACGGTGATGCCATGAACGAAAACTATGCTGACTTTCTTGCAAGTACAGTTGAATCTAATAAAGACTCTTTCTCTGAAGAAGAATATGAAACTTTGAGCAAAGACATTGAAACAATTCGCGGTATCGAAGAAGAGATTGCAAAACTCGAGAAAGAGAGCGCTGCATCCGAGTCCTCCGACAACGCTTCCTCTAAATCAGATGAGTCCACAGGTGTATTCAAAGGTTTCAAAGGAAAAGATCTGGACGGCAATGATGTAGACGACAGTCTTTTCGCTAAAAACAAAGTTACAGTTGTAAACTTCTGGTTCAGCGGATGCAAGCCATGCGTCGGAGAGCTTTCCAAACTGAATGAATTAAATGAGAAGCTCAAAGAAATGGGCGGTGAAGTTGTAGGTATCAACACTGACACTTTAGACAACAATGAGGCTGGAATCAAAGAAGCAAAAGAAATTCTGAAAGCTCAGGGTGCTTCCTACAAGAACCTGACTTTCGATTCTAATTCAACAGTTGGAAAATATGCCGGAAACATCATGGCATTCCCTACAACAGTTCTTGTAGATAAAGACGGAAATATTGTTGGCGAACCTTTCATGGGTGGCATCGATGATCAGTCAAACTACGATCAGCTGATGAAGCAGATCCAGTCCGTACTTGATCAGAACTAATTCGCATAAGTATCATACTTAGGGGCAGTTACGGTTTGCAGTAACTGCCCCTAACAGCATTTACGCGGATCGTGTTTCTCATAGTTTACATCCACCGCCGCACTTGCTATACTAAACTCATATATACAAACTCAGGAGGCTATTTAAAATGTCTTTTATCAGCGTTTTTGATGTTATGGGGCCGAATATGATCGGTCCTTCCAGTTCTCACACTGCCGGTGCGGCACGCATTGCTTATCTTGCACAGAAGATGATCAACGGACCGCTTGCAAAAGTAGAATTTATTCTCTACGGCTCTTTCGCCAGAACGTATCACGGACACGGTACTGACCGCGCACTTCTTGGAGGAATCATGGGATTTTCCACTGATGATATGCGAATCCGGAATTCCTTCGAGATCGCTACAGAAAACGGACTGAAATACTCTTTTACTCCGAATGAGGAAGAAACTGATATTCATCCGAATACCGTCGATATTATTATGACCAATACTGCCGGTCAGGAGATGACGATCCGTGGAGAATCTCTTGGCGGCGGTAAAGTCCACATCACACAGATCAATCATGTAGAAGTAGATTTCACTGGTGAATACAGTGCTATCATTGTTGTCCAGAAGGATGTTCCGGGTGTTGTTGCCTGGATCACCAGCTGTCTCAGCGACCGCCGGGTCAATATTGCTTTTATGCGTCTGTTTCGTGAATCGAAAGGACACACTGCTTACACGATTGTAGAATCCGACGGAAAACTTCCGGAAGAAATTGCCGACACCATCCGCCAGAACGAACATGTTCTGGATGTTATGGTCGTACAGATGTGATTGTGTTCAAGGAGGTTTTTTATATGGATTTTAAAAATGCAAACGAACTCCTTACACTATGTGAGGAACAGAATATTTCTATCTCTGAAGTTATGCGTAATCGAGAGATCATAACCGGAGAATGTCCTGCTAAAGAAGCGGATCAAAAAATGGCGCGTGTTCTTGAAATCATGAAAGAAGCTGCCCGCTCCCCGATTGAAAAACCAATCCGTTCCATGGGCGGGCTGATCGGCGGAGAGGCGCAAAAACTTGCACAGCATTCTGCCAGTGGTCAGGGACTGTGCGGTGAACTGCTTGAGAAAGCTATCACTTATGCTATGGCAACCCTTGAGACAAATGCGTCCATGGGACTGATTGTTGCTTCACCTACCGCCGGTTCCGCAGGCATCGTTCCGGGATTGCTTCTCGCTTTTCAGGAAGTATACCATTTCTCCGACAAAGAGATTCAGCAGGTTCTCTTCAATGCGGGCGCTGTCGGTTACCTCGCCATGCGAAATGCCACTGTTGCCGGTGCTGTCGGAGGGTGTCAGGCTGAGGTTGGTGTTGCATCTACTATGGCAGCGTCTGCCGCTGTTGAACTTATGGGTGGAACTCCTAAGCAATGTCTGGATGCCGCCTCAACAGTCCTTATGAACATGCTTGGACTCGTCTGTGATCCGGTCGGGGGACTGGTAGAATACCCTTGTCAGAACCGTAACGCAGCCGGGGTTGCCAATGCACTGATTGCAGCTGAAATGTCCCTTGCCGGCATTTCTCAGCTCATTCCTTTTGATGAAATGCTCGAGGCAATGTACAAAGTCGGAAAGCGACTTCCGGTTGAACTGCGTGAGACAGCATTAAGCGGATGTGCTACAACGCCATCCGCCTGTGAAGCATGTCATATACACGCATGATACTATTAGATCAACTATTCTAAACAATTAACCCGGAGGCAGGAAAAAATGAAACCGATTTACGAAGAAAATGAAGAAACACTGGAAATCGCTGAACAGATTTCTTGCCATATTCCCCCACATCTTCACAAATCAATGGAACTTGTATCCGTGACAAAAGGTACACTGGAAATCGGAGTCGGAACTGAATTGTATCATATGGAAAAAGGCGATTTTGCACTTGTATTTCCGGAATTGATCCACCACTATCAGGTATTCAACAGTGAATCCTGTAAGGCGATTTATGCACTTGCTTCACCGCTTCTTGCTCCTAGTTATACGAAAGAATTACAGCAATTTTGTCCTGTAAATCCGGTAATTCTGGCTCAAGAAGTACACCCAGACGTAAATTATGCCCTGCGAAGCATGCTGGTCTATCCAGCCGCTTCACAAGGGCATGTTCTGCATCAGGCATTTATTCAGATTATACTTGCACGCACTCTTCCCTTATTTGAAATGATAGATAAGAGCAGTGTGGGAAGTAATGACATTATCTACCAGACTGTTTCTTATATTGCTGCACATTATACAGAAGAACTGACGCTTTCCAAAATGGCTCATGACCTTGGAATCAGTCAGTCCTCTTTATCACGTGTCTTCTCCGGCACATTTCATACTAATTTTAACCGGTATCTGAATGAAGCAAGATTGGATTACGCCTGTAGTCTCCTGCTTCACAGCGACCATACGATTCTCGACATCTGTATCCGGACAGGATTCGACAGTCAGAGAACATTCAACCGCGTATTCCAGGAACGATACCATATGTCACCAAGAGAGTATCGAAAGCAGCCGCATTAAGCAGCGCTTTCGATATTAACTGTTATTAACCTCTCTCATATGCCATCTGATAAATTACCAGAATATCCTCATATGCCAACGGTTTATATCCGATCAATGAACGCGTTTTGTTTCTTGAACAATCAAGTGCCAGTTTCGCAAGATCATCTTCTTTTACACCAAGTTCTTTTAATCCGATCGGCATTCCTATCGATGCATAATACTGCTCCTGCATATCAATTGCAGTTTCAATTGTCTTCTCCGGATGTTCAAAATCAATATCCAGTCCCCATACATTAGATGCATACTGCAGCCAGCGATTTATATTTGCTTTATAAACATATCTTGCCCAACTGCACCACAGCGCTGCAAGTCCTGCTCCATGCGCTACTTCCGGGTACATTCCGGATACTTCATGCTCTAACTGATGAACAACGAGCTGGAACTCTCTTCCACACTGTGTGAGTCCATTATGTGCAAGTGAAGATGCCCACATCATATTTGCCCGCGCAGTATAATCTTCCGGATTCTTCAGACAATCTCCTGCAGCTTTTCGTACACTCTTAATCACAGCCTCTGCAATCGAATCTGTCAGATAGGTATCCTCCCCCGGACAGAAATATCTTTCAATCGTATGCATTGCAATATCTACTGCACCGCATGCTGTCTGATAAGGACTTACTGTATAAGTAAGAACCGGATCCTCAATTGCAAAGTTCATACGGTTAAAGAGTCCGTTACATCCTCGTTTCTCTCCTGTTTCCGGATTACTGATTACACAGGAAGAACTCATCTCTGAACCTGCTGCCGCCAATGTCAGAATTGCTCCCTTCGGAAGTGTCTTCTGTGGAACAGCTTTACCACAATGAAAATCCCAGACATCCACTTCCGGATTCGCCAGTCCATTCGCAATCGCCTTAGATGAGTCCAGAACAGAACCTCCACCTACTGCAAGAACAAAATCTACACCTTCTTTTTTTCCAAGCTCAATCCCTTCTCTTACAAGCGGAAGTTCCGGATTCGCAACTACTCCGCCAAGCTCTACAAAACTGATGTTTTCTTCCCTCAGACAATTCTCCACCTTATCAAGCAGTCCACTCTTTCTTGCTGAATTTCCACCGAAATGTACCAGAACTTTCTTTGGATGAAATTCTGCAATAATCTTACCGACCTTTAATTCCTCGTCTTTTCCAAAGTATACTTTTGTTGGTGTTTCATAGATAAAATTATTCATGTTTAGCACTCCTCATTGATGTCTGCACGGTCTATCATTACATTCAGAATCTCTGTATCCGTAGTACGCATACCAACTCTTCCAATATATCCCATGCTCTTAATTGTTTCTTCAATATCATCTTTGATGATACCTTCTCCCGGTAAGAAACTTTTGTTCTGAATACTAAGCTGAAAAGCCATAAGCGCAGCATCAACAGATGTTGCTATCTTCGCTGCACAGGATGGTTTCGCTCCATCGCAAACGATTCCTCCGATATTTCCAAGTGTATTAATGATTGTCAGGGAAACCTGTTGATAGGTTCCACCATACATATAGGTAATACCTGCACCGGCGCCACAGGCAGCACTGACTGCACCACAGTACGCCGAAAGACTTCCAATATAATATTTCTGATGGATCGCAATCAGATTGCTGACAACAAGAGAACGGCAAAGCTTCTCATGAGATACTTCCCATTCATCTGCAAACACAATAACCGGAAGCGACACCGTCATGCCTTGATTACCACTTCCTGAATTGATAACAACCGGCATAGAACATCCGCCCATACGCGCATCACTTCCGGCTGCTGCCCTTGCACAGGCTCTCGTAGTAACACTCTTTCCCCATACATGCATCAGTGTTTTACCAATCTGCGCTCCATAGTTATTATCAAGTCCTTCCTGAGCAATCGCAGAATTCAGTTTAATCTGTCGATCAATGATCGGCTGCACATCTTCCATACGAACCTGATCCGCAAAATCAAGGATATCTTTAACCGTAAGTTTTGATTTATCTACGGTAGTCTTAACCTCTGATTTATAAGGATTATCCAACAGCACTTCACCATCCTTTTCAATTCTTGTAATATTCGTGTGCTGATGTTCGATTGTTACAGAAGCAAAATGCTCTCCTTTTCTTACTTTAGCTGTAATATAGAGGTTATCAACTCCTTCAACTAAAGAACAGGAACAGATTTTCTGATTGATCAGTTCTTGCGTTTTCGCAATATCTTCACAAGTCACTTCACTCAACACTTCCAGTGCCTTATCCGCATTTCCCCCTACGATACCAAGAACTGCTGCCACTTCCATTCCTTTCATTCCTCCGGAATTCGGAACTGTAACGCCCTTAACATTCTTGATAATATTTCCACTGAGTTCCATTTCTACAGAATCTGGAAATTCTCCAAGAATCTGACGTGCTTTTGCCGCTGTATAGGCAATTGCAATCGGTTCTGTACATCCAAGTGCAGGTACCAGTTCCTGTTTAAGAATATTCAGATAGTTTTCGTATAATATAGAGTCCATTTAAAAGGTGCTCCTTTCTCAAAATAACGTAAATGTATATGAAACAAGTATATACTTTTTGAGAAAATAAAACAATCATTTACGGATAGAATCACATTTGTGAAGAATTGCTATATATAAAAAAATAAGGGTAGATATCTTCTCTCAAGACATCTACCCTTATTTTTTATTGTTTATTTGATTTGATTTTTGTGTATATTCCATGGCTTACAATCTTCCGCCCCATCCGTAAGTATTACCCATTAATTTTACATAACTTTCAAGTGCTTCTTCAAACCATTTTGCTAATTTTCTCATAATTTTCTTTCTCCTTTTTTCTTTTATTTTCTTTTTCTAGTGCTTATCGAAAATACATTCCGTTCATCTGTCCGAAGAACTTGATATCTTCTTCATAAATCTCATGCAGCCATCTTTTAATTCTCTTCATCATCTCTAAACACCTCCTTTTCGTTTACAATTGCATTATAGGCGAAAAGAAGATGCATTTCTTGCCAAATCCAGATGAAAAGTAGCCAAAATCTGCAAATACGCTATAATTTAAATATTTTTCTTGTTTTTTCAAGACATTTTCCAGTAAGTTATGTATCTCACATAAAGAAGGGGCTGTCGGTAAATAATGTTTTTTAAAGCTGACAGCACCAAACAAAAATATCCTGACAGTTACAAGGCTTTCTGGCTCTGCAACTTGTTCAGGATATTTTTATATATTCCAAAATAAAAACAGATAATATCTCTTATATATATGGAATTAAAGTGCTTTTATTGATCCGCAAAAATGATTTTGGTGCTTTCGGAAATCCTGTTTTTGACATTTGAATCTAAGTTGGAATCGGTTATTAAATAATCAACTTCATCCCAACTTGCAAATGTGATTAAAGAGGAAGATAAAGCTTTGCTGCTATCTGCTAGTAAAATACGGGTTTGAGCGTTCTTAAGTGCGGTTGTTTTTACATTGCAACTTTCAAAGTCATTTCCTGTTGGTCCGTTATTAAGTTTGAATCCGGAACTGCCAAGAAAAGCAATGTCTGTTTTTAAAGAGCTTAAAAAATCTATCGTAGGTGCACCAACTGCGGACATACCTAAAGGTGTAATCATGCCACCGCACATAATTACTTTGTTATTGCTTTTAATGCATGCATTTACAACTTGAACAGACGATGTGATAATTGTGTGACCTGATGTTTGGTTTAAAAGCTTTGCAAGACAGAGTACAGTACTTCCATCGCCGAGGAAAATATCTGATTGAGGAGGAATGAATTCAAGTGCCTTTTTGCATATTTCCATTTTCACGTCTGTATTCAGTTCTATTTTCTGCTCTATAGATTGAATGTTAAAATCTTGATGTTCGTTTGCAGATATAACGCCTCCAAACCATTTTTTAATACGGTTATCGTCTTCTAGAATTATGAGATCTCGTCTGATTGTTTCGCGGGATACGTTAAAGTGGTCTGCAATATCCATAATTTTCATAACTCCATTTTGGGAAAGCAGATCAACAATTTGATTTTGCCTTTCGCTGGCATTCATGCGTTTCATAAAATATCCTCTCCTAAAAATGTAAATTTGCAAATTGATAGTATATTTGCAACTTAACTATAAAAAAAATTGCATTGTAAGTCAATGAAAAGTTAATAAATTGCATAAATACACATAAATTTAGAGGAAATGCACAAAAGTGAAAGGTTTAAATTGTGCAAATGTGAGATAATGCAAAATTATATTGCAAATAAACAAATTATAGTATATAGTAAAGGCGTACAAGAAAGATATAAAAAAGGAAGGAAGGGAATAGGAATGCAAATTATTATTATGAATCATGGTCGTTTTGGTGAAGAGATGATTGCCAGTGCAGAAATGTTATTTGGCAAAATCGAAAATGCAAGAGCGGTATCATTGATGTCCGGAATGTCGATAGAAGATTTTTTGATTGAAGCAGAAAGCATCTTATCGTCATCAGGAGAAGACGCGTTGGTTCTCACGGATTTGTATGGGGGAACGCCATGCAATGTTGCTATGATGTTAAAACAAAAGTATCGAATCAGGATCGTTTGTGGTGTTAATATGCCAATGTTAATCGAGGCTGTAAGTTCCAGTACAACGATGAGTGACCTGGACGATGTGGCTGAAAGGATCATAGATGTTGCGGCAAAAGGAATATTACAGCCACCGGAAGATGTAGAGGATAGTGACGAGTTGTAAAAAGAGAGGAGGATTATAATGACAGAATTAAGTTTGGTACGTATTGATTTTCGATTGATGCATGGACAGGTTATAACCGGATGGTTAAAACAGGTTTCAGCAGATACTATTTTAATTGTTGATGATCAGTTGGCAGCAGATAAGTTTATGGCTCAGGTTTTTCTGGCAGCAAAACCGGCAGGTATAAAGGTGGGTATCCGTTCTATAGAGAAAGCAGTGGATGCATTAAAAAATAATAGGTTTAAGAGTAACAAAATGCTGGTGCTTTTTAAATCAGTAGCAAATGTAAAGAAAGCATTTGATATGGGATTCCCTTTAGAGAAGCTTCAGGTAGGTGGATTGGGGAATGCCACAAATAAGGTCATGATTTCAAAAGAGCTGGCACTTAGTAAAGAAGAGGCAGATATCCTGGAGGAAATGCAGCAGAAAGGTGTTGAAGTTACATTGCAGATGACACCAAAAGATTCAAGAATACCATTGGATGATGCACTGAAAATGGTTCGGGCAAAATAAATAGCCTGATTGAAAAGAAGGAGAATAGTTATGAAAATAGGTTTAGCGTTGACCTTTGGCATACTTTATTGGCTTGCAACAAATAAGCTCTGGTACGGGACACTTCATCTGGTTCGTCAGCCAATAGTACTGGCAGTACCGATTGGCCTTATCATGGGAAATCTTCCGGACGCAATGATTATGGGAGCTTCTTTGCAGATGATTTATTTGGGGGCAATTGCACCTGGAGGAACACTTCCATCAGATGAAGCATTATCTTCCTGTATTGCGATTCCTTTAGCACTTCAGGCTGGATTAGATCCGAGCATTGCAGTTACATTAGCAGTACCGATTGGACTTCTGGGAGTGCTGATTGATAATCTGAAGAGAACTTATATGTCTTTCTTTGTGCATATAGCTGATAAAGCAGTAGAAGAAAATAATGTAAAGAAAATGCGTCGTGCAGAATTTTGGTATCCGCTTTTTGCGTCTGTCCCGCTTAGAATTATTCCTACGTTTTTGGCATTGCTGCTTGGTGTAGATGCTGTATCTGCCTTTTTGGATGCTATTCCGGCATGGGCAACAAACGGACTGAGTGTTGCAGGTGGACTTCTGCCAGCGTTAGGATTTGCGGTTACTATTATGGTAATAGGAAAGAAAAATCTGATTCCATATTTTATTATCGGTTTTGCTCTTGTTGCATATAGCGGAATGAATACGATTGGTGTAGCAGTGCTTGCGATTTGTATAGCACTTTTACAGGGGAATTTCGTACATAGTGATGAACAGGCAGCACAGACAGTATATGCGGATGATGCGGATGATTTAGAAGGAGATATCTGATATGCATGAAAAAATATTAAGCAAAAAAGATGTGATAAAAGGATGGGCAAAATACTTTTTGTGTGCAGAAGTGTCATCAGGATTTGAGAGATTGACAGCACCAGCATTTTGTTTTGGAATGGATCCGGTTTTAAATAAGTTATATCATGACTCTCCGGAAGAATATAAGGAGGCATTAAAAAGACATTTAATGTTTTATAATTCAGAAGCTAGCTGGGGATCTATGATTTATGGTATCTCTTGTGCCCTGGAAGAGGAACGGGCACAAATGCTTCAGGCAGGAGCGCCACAACAGGCATTGGAAGATTCAGCACAGCTTATCACGAACCTTAAGGTTGGATTGATGGGACCATTGGCTGGCATGGGAGATTCAATTAACCATGGTATTTTGAGACCACTTTTATTATCTTTATTTATTCCGTTAGCGGCTTCAGGTATGTGGATTGCTGGTGTTGCGCCGCTTCTTATATGGGGAATCTGTATTACATTTTTTGCATACCTTATGGCGACAAAAGGGTATCAATTAGGAAAGAACTCTGTAACCAGTATTTTGCAGTCCGGGACCCTGACTAAACTTATTAATAGTGCGAGTGTACTTGGTCTCTTCATGATGGGAGCGTTATCGTCTACTTATATAAAATTAAAAACAGCTATTTCGTGGACTGATATGGCAGGAAAACAGGTATTATTGCAGGATAAACTGGACGCGATTTTCCCAAATTTTTTACCTTTATTGGTTGTAATGGGTGTTTATCTGTATATTAAGAAATTTGGTCCTAAATATGTAAGGATTATTATCGGTCTGATGGTAATCGCATTAGTATTTTCATTTTTTGGAATTGTATAGGAGGTTTAAAAATGAGCGATAAATGGATTGACTTAGAAGGAAAGGTGGTCGTTGTTACAGGCGGAGCCATGGGGATTGGCGAGGCAATAGTTAATGACTTGAAAAGCTGTGGAGCATATGTTGCAATTTTTGACAGATGTGAACCAAAAGACTACAAAGAAGAGGAAAACTTAATATATATTAATCTTGATATCCGTGATAAAGATGCGATTGAAAAAGCGGTGGAGCAGGTCGTGAAAAAATACGGAACTATTGATGCACTGGTTAATAATGCAGGTGTAACGAGACCAAGAATACTGGTGGATTACTATAAAGAGCAGCCTCAGTATGAATTGAGTGAAGAAGACTTTGACTTTATGGTAGATATTAATGAAAAAGGAACTTTCCTTGTGACACAAGCAGTAACACGAGTGCTGTTCGAAAAGAAAGAAGGAACAATTATTAATCTTTCGTCTTGTGCTGGATTAATGGGCTCAAAAGGACATAGCTGCTATTCTGCAACAAAAGCGGCCATTCACGCATTTACTTTATCATGGGCAAAAGAGCTGGGACCATTTGGTATTCGTGTTGTTGGCATTGCTCCGGATATTTTAGACAGAACTCCTGCAAATAATGATGAAAAATATCGTGCGCAGGCATATGGAAGAGGATGGGATGTCAATACGGATCCTGAGAAATTTTTCCAGAATTATAAGACATCTATTCCACTTGGGCGACCAGGGCATTTGAATGAGGTTGCTGATCTGGTTTGCTTTTTGATATCGGAGCACGCTTCTTATATTACGGGGGTTACGATTCCAGTTTCTGGAGGAAAGAGTAAAGGTTGAGTACTATGAAAAATGCAGTTATTATAGGAGCTGGACAGACCGGGAGAGGGTTTATTGCTCCGATTGTAGAGAATAATTCGTACCATCTGACGTTTGTGGATAAGGATGCGGAACTGATTGAAAAAATGAATCAGGAAAAACAGTACGTTATTAATTATTTCGGTGAGACGAACAAAAGAAGAATTATAAAAAATTTTGATGCGTTTCAAATAAATGACGAAAATACTGTGTATAAGATGGCGGAGGCTGATGTCATATTTGTGAGTGTATTTGCCAGTCATATTGCAGAACTTATTCCATATTTTAAGAGAGCTGCAGAACTGCGGGAAAATGGGAAAATGACTGTTTTTTGCTGTGAAAATGGTGTAAATGTAAAAAAATCTTTGGTTGAAGCTGGGATTGACGCTATTATCAGTGAAGGTATTATTTTTTGCACCACGCTAAAACCAGATAAAGAGAAGCTGGATCTAATTAGTCAAGATTATCCAGAACTTCCTGTAGATGGAAAGATAAGCGGATTAAACATTATGTTGGATGGAATGCCTCATGAAATGGATTTCCCGTCTCTGATTCAAAGAAAAATTTATACTTATAATTTTGTCAGTGCAATCGTAGCCTATCTGGGAAGTTATAAAGGGTATTCAGAGTATGGTGAAGCAGCAAATGACGAAGAGATTTCTCATGTGATTAATCAGATTGTCCCTGTAATTAGTGATGTCATTGCAAAGGAGTATAACATAAGCTATGACACACAGTTACAATTTACAAATCGGGCAGTTGAAAAATTTAAAAACAGAGAAATCTACGATACAATTTATCGAAATGCCAGACAGGCACAAAGAAAGCTTGGACCGAATGAACGATTGCTGACTCCACTGAGGTTGGCATATAAATATCAGGCAGATCTGCGATATATTAGTTTAGTAATCGCAGCAGCACTAGATTATGGAGTAGTGCAGGAAAATATGGTATTAGAAGAAATATGGGACAATATAAATAAAATTGTTGATGAAACAGAAATAAAAATGTTATATCAAATGTTCCGAGAGAAAAAGCGTCTGTCTGAGATTTTGCAAAGTATTGATAAATAATGTGTGAACGGAGGCATAGTACGTATGTCTCCGTTATTTGATTTGAATTAGGAGGCTAAAATGATTAAAGCAGTTATCTTCGATATGGATGGCGTTATTGTAGATTCTGAAAATCTCAATCAAAGAGCTACTCTGAAAACGTATCGTGATCTGGGACTTTCCTATACAAAGGCCGAAGAAGAAGAGATGAAAGAACTAATAGGGGCAACAAGAAGATATTCGTGGGAATTAAGAAAAGAGAGATTTCATCTTCCAAATACAATAGAATACTATATTAGTATTATGGAAAAAAATCGGAAGGAACTTGTGGAAAAAGAAGGGCTGAAGCTAATACCTGGATGTGGGGAACTAATTTATGATTTGTATGAGAATAAATTCCCTATGGCAGTTGCATCTTCTGCACCTAGACATGAGATTGTTGATAATCTGAAGAGAGTGCAACTAATTGATTATTTTGAGCATCTTATAAGTGGAATGAACTGTGAAAAAGGGAAACCAGATCCGGAGATATTTTTAAAAGCGGCAAAGGAATTAAAAGTGAATCCTGAGAATTGCCTTGTGATTGAGGATTCAAAGAATGGAGTAATTGCTGCTAAAGCGGCGGGTATGAGGTGCGTTGGCTATTTGAATCCTTGCTTTAGTGAGATGGGGCTTGATCTTGCAGATTTGGTGATTTCTGATATGCATTTTTTAAACTATCAAAAAATAGTGAGTGATGAGTTTTGCGATAAACCTCTAAAGGCGTAAATGTACAATATATAATATAGAGAGTTGCTTTTTCATATAATTGTATCATCGAAAATATACAACAGAAAAAGGAGATAATACTATGGAAATTGCGAAATATTATATAAAAAATACAGATATGAGTACGGATGATATCTCATTTCTGCTTGGATACCAGGAACTGAACTCTTTCCTGAGGGCATTTAGTATCTGGACGGGAATAAGCGTCAGTGAGTATAAGAAGATTTGTAATCAAGATGGAATTGTTTAGTGAAATGTGTAAATTCAAGTTTGGGAAGCTTGTTGTTGAGTTAAAAATGAATTTAAGTTGTGAAATCATAGAGTGTATGGATTCAAACTCCATATGCTCTTTTTTTTACTTAATTTCAGGAAAAATGCAGAAATCTAATGTTACAAGTTTCTTACGAGTGGTATTAAAAAAACTCGCAAGAAAACTCGTAAGATTAAAGAACTGACAATATAAAATTTTATATGATTACTTCTTTTATCAATTTATTCACTTATAGAATGACCTGTATAAAGCTGGTAATATCGACCTTTTTCTTCGATTAACTGTTCATGATTTCCACGCTCGATAATTTTTCCGTTTTCCAATACCATAATGCAATCAGCATTTCTAATAGTTGATAAACGATGAGCAATAACAAATGTTGTTCGTCCTGCCATCAATTTATCCATACCGTTTTGCACTAATTCTTCTGTATGAGTATCAATACTTGAAGTAGCTTCATCTAAAACAAGGACAGGAGGATTTGCAACAGCAGCTCTAGCTATTGCCAGTAATTGTCGTTGTCCTTGTGATAAGCTTCCACCATCACCAGATATAATTGTTTGATACCCATCTGGCAACATACGAATAAAGCCATCGGCATTAGCTAGTTTTGCGGCCTGTATACATTCTTCGTCAGTTGCGTCTAATCGTCCATATCTAATATTATCTATAATAGTACCAGTAAACAAATGAGTATCCTGTAATACAACACCTAAACTTTTCCTTAAATCTGCTTTTTTAATTTTTCTAATATTAATATTATCATATCGAATTTTCCCATCTTGAATATCATAAAAACGATTGATAAGATTTGTAATGGTTGTTTTACCTGCACCTGTACTTCCTACAAATGCAATTTTCTGTCCTTTCTTCGCAAATAGGTTAATATCATGAAGGACTATTTTTTCATCACTATATCCAAAATCAACATTTTCAAAGAGGATTTCTCCGTTAAGTTCTTGATAAGTTGTGGTATCATCTGCTTTATGATAATGTTTCCATGCCCATTTTCCTGTACGTTTTGTACTTTCTGTTAAATTTCCTGTAGAATCACATTCTACATTAACTAAACTTATATATCCATTATCACTTTCTGATTCTTCGTCAAGAAGTGCATAAATACGATTGATACCGGCAGTTGCCATAATAATGCTGTTTAATTGCTGGCTTACTTGTCCAAATGGCTGATTAAAGTTTTTATTGAGCGTTAAGAACGATACTAGCATTCCAACGCTTAAACCAGCATATCCATTTAATATAAGGATAGAGCCTATAACAGCACATATAACATAGCTTACATTTCCAATTTGCATAATAATAGGCATAAGAATATTTCCATAAATATTTGCTTTTTGTGAACTTTCTTTCAATTCTTCATTAACATTTCTAAAACGTGCTAAACTTCTTTTTTCGTAACAAAAAACTTTAACAACTTTTTGACCACGTATCATTTCTTCAATAAAACCATTGAGTTTTCCTAAATTATTTTGCTGTTGATTAAAATACTTGCTGCTTAATGCAGCCGCATTTTTGGCAACGACTAGCATAATAGCAACCATGACCAGAGTAATAATCGTAAGCGGAATATTTAATGTTATCATTGCAACAAAAATACTTACGATGGTTATGATACTGTTAAATAATTGAGGAATGCTTTGACTTAAAAACTGACGAAGTGTATCAGTATCATTTGTGTAAATCGACATAATATCTCCATGTGAATGACTATCAAAATACTGTATTGGCAGTGATTGCATATGGTTAAATAATTTAATTCTTATTATTTTCATAGTTCCCTGACTAACATTCACCATGATTCGATTATAAATATAAGAACAAAGAATACCTAAGATATAGATCATGGCTATTTTAAACAATGCTGAAGCTAATGGTGCAAAATCTGGATAATTGCTTTTCGTCAGAGGTACAATATAATCATCAATTAATGTCTGCAAAAACAACGTACCTTTAACTGACGCAAGAGCAGAACCAATGATTGCTAAAATAACAACCAACATTTCTATTTTACATTCTTTCCATACTAATCTTAAAAGACGAGATACTCCATTTTGTTTATTGTTCATCAAAATCGCCTCCTCCTTTTGTTTGACTTTCGTACATAGAACGATATATCTCATTACATTTTAAAAGTTCATCATGGTTTCCCAAACCATTGATTTTGCCCTCTTCCATAACGATAATTTTATCGGCATTCTGTATACTTGACACTCGTTGTGCAATAATAAATTTTGTTGTTTCTGGTATATCTTTTGCAAATGCTTCTCTTATTTTTGCATCTGTTGCAGTATCTACAGCACTTGTAGAATCATCCAATATAAGAATTTTGGGCTTTTTCAAAAGGGCTCTTGCAATACACAATCGTTGTTTTTGTCCGCCGGATAAATTTGCTCCACCTTGTTCAACATAAGTATCATACTTTTTAGGAAATCGTTGGATAAATTCATCAGCTTGTGCTAGTTTGCAAGATTGTATACATTCTTCTAAAGAAGCATTTTCGTTTCCCCATCTTAAATTTTCTAAAATTGTTCCCGAAAAAAGCTGGTTCTTTTGTAATACCACTGCAACTTCATTTCTAAGAATATCTAAATCGTATTCTCTTACATCTTTATCACCGACTTTTACACAGCCATCTGTAACATCATATAATCGACAAATAAGATTAACTAAACTTGATTTAGAACTTCCTGTACTTCCTACAATTCCGATCACTTCGCCTTGCTTTATATCAATGTTAATGTCAGCAAGAACTTTTTCGCCATTTCCATCTTTCTTATATGAAAAGCTCACATGATTAAACTTTACATTGCCATTTTCTACTACCATAGCAGGAGAATCTGGATTTTTTAAATCTGGTTTTTCATCAAGGACTTCCGCAATACGTTTAGCGCTTGCAAAACTCATACTCACCATTACAAATATCATGGATATCAACATCAGTGAAATAAGTATGTTAGTAACATAACTGAAAAGGCTTGTTAACTCGCCTGTTGTCAAACTTCCACTGACGATCATTTTAGCACCTACCCATGAGATAGCGATAATACAACCATACATAGCTGTCATCATAGCCGGATTGTTTAGTGCTAATCGTGATTCAGCTTTAACGTAAAGCTTATATATAAGAGAGGCGGTTTTATTAAATTTTTCTTTTTCATAATCTTCTCTAACATAAGATTTAACAACTCGAATTGCTGTGACATTTTCTTGAACACTTGCATTCAAATCATCATATTTTTGAAAAACACGACTAAATATAGGAATTGTTTTCCATAGTATGAAAGCAATAATAGCAGTCAAAAATACAATAGCAATGCAGAAAATTCCACCCATTTTTGCACTGATATATAACGCCATGATAAGAGCACTGATTAAACTGATAGGGGCTCTTACACACATTCTAATAATCATTTGATAAGCATTTTGAAGATTAGTAACATCAGTTGTTAATCTTGTTATCAATCCGGCAGTGCTGTATTTATCAATATTTGAAAATGCAAATGTTTGTATGTTTTCATACATTTCATCTCTTATATTACTTGCAACACCAGCAGAAGCGATAGCAGCGTATCTACCTGCCAATACTCCACAAACAAGACCTAAAACTGCTGCTATAATCATACATAAACCATAAAAATAAACATTATTTATATTTCCAGATTCAATGCCATTATCAATAACTGATGCCATAAGCATTGGAATAATGAGCTCTAAGATAACCTCTAATACCGTAAAGACAGCAGCTAAAACAGATGCTTTTCTATACTGTTTTATTTGTTTCAATAAAGTCTTTAACACGACAACTCCTCCTTTAACTTCTAGTGATAAATACTAATAGTGATAGATAAATGTGTTAAATAATTGCCAACAAATAGTATGTTGGCATAGTTAACACATTATTTTTGACTGTAAAATGCTTGTATTTTATCTATAATTTTTAGCAAACATAAAGAATCATTTTCACCAAGATAAGATAATAATTTACTAAATTCATTTAATGCGTCTTTTTCAGTTTCAGTAAAAACTTTTTTTCCTTTTTCTGTTATATAAACCATAACTTTTCTGCGGTCAAAAGAATCATGAACACGTTTTATATATTCTTTACGTTCTAAACTGTTCAACGTATTTGCCACTCTTGCAGTAGATAAGTTAAAACGTTCACTTAGTTCTTTTGGATTTGTCTCACTTTTTTCATACGTTAAAAAACCAAGCATTGCCATTTCACCTTGTGATAGTTTCTGCATTTTTTTAATAGGCTCACGTTGCATTAACCCAACAAGCATAAATAACTGTTTTGCCATTTCTTCATTGTTCAAAATAATCACCCCCGCTTTTATCTATCACTATTAGTTACTATTGTATTTAGTTTTTTTGTTTTGTCAATAGATAATAGTAATTTCTCAAAAAAACGTGTACTCTTTATTTATAGAAATACACGCTTTTCCTGATGTTATTTTACAATCTTCCAGTTACTATCTTTTTCCATCATCAAGTCAAACTGTGAAATCTGAGTTGCTTTTGTCTTCTGGTCGAGATATTTTACCCGATTCCTGCGTATTGCCCCAAGAATAGTAGGACTTATATTGGAATTCGATGCTATGTGAAAGACTGGCTGGAAGAACGGGAATATTATTCTGAAAACTTATCGCTGTAATGAATATGCATATCCTCCCAGTCCATAAATAATACATAAAATACTCGTCCGTATTGCTGGCTCTCCACGATTCTCCCATGATCAAGTACGGAAAGGTAAGTTCCGTCCGCTTTTCGTAGATGAAAGTGAATATAGTCATTTTCATTGCCGTTATCAATCTGTTCCCAGATGCTTGATTCAATTTGTTTTTGCTCATCTTCTCGAATCAGGTTACGGAAACTTTTCTTTGTAAGCCTAAAGAGTTCATCTATATTTTTATATCCGGTCATATGAAGGAACTCGTGATTTGCATAAAAAAGTTCATCATCTTCTTTGTCTGCTCTGTATATGATAAATGCACCCGGAAGATGTTCGGAAATATCTTTAAGTGCAAATCCCAGCTGTTTGCGAACACCTGATGAAAGTCCTGCTCTGTAAGCCATACATCCGTTTTTTCCATGAAGTTTTATTTCGTAAAGGGCGGTATCTGCACAGCGCATGAGCTGTGAACGGTTGGAAGCAAATGTCGGATATTCTGCATATCCAAGAGAAATATGAAAAGGATATTCTTTCCCCATATATGAGAATGTCTTTGGAAGTCTGGTGAATTGCTGTAATAGTTCTTCTGCTTCTTCACAGGTATAATTTGGAAGAAGAATACAGAACTCGTCACCACCGTTTCTTCCCAGCAATGTATCCGGTGGGAAAAAAGCTTTCATATTATCTGCCAGACTCTTTAATGCATTATCTCCATAAGCATGTCCATAGATATCATTAATAAACTTAAAGTCATCAATATCAAGGAGTGCAGCTACAAAATGCGATTTTGGATTTTTATCGATCATCTTTACTGCCAATTCATCAAATCCATATCGGTTATAAATATCTGTAAGAGAATCGGTGTGTGCCAGTACTTTAAATTTATTTTTATGCTCTTTCGATACTAACCAGACCCGGGTAAGAACTGACAGGAGTATGACAATAGCAGTAAAAACCACACCGACTTCTGCTATTAATGTATTGTTTTCCCATCCGCTTTTTGGAGTTACTTCAAATCTCCAGTTCTCTTCCCCTATTGTAAATTTATAAGAAACTGGATGTGTTAATTGACGATCTGATTGGTAAACAACTTTGTAAGTATCACTCCAGGGAGCGTCTGTTTTTGAAAGTCTGTATTCATATCCAAAATTCGAAAGAGCATTGAGTGTATCTGAAAAAATGTCAGGCACATGCAGGATAACAATAGTAAATCCCCAGAAATACTCCTGTCCATTTTCATCTTTCAGGTAAACCGGATTGCGGACAGCAACTCCATAGCCACTCTGTTTCAATTCGAAAGGTCCCTGTGTAATGATCGTATGGTTGTCTCTTGCGTAACGAGAAATTTTACCACGATTTTTGTCATGGATCAGATCAATCTTACCCGCCTCATTTCCACTGATAGGATAAATATCTGTCACAACACCATCTGGGGCAAGCTGCACACTTTCAATAGAGTCGGACATAAGATTTTTTGCAATGGTATCAAACTGATTAAACTTTCCATTTTCACTGATCAAAACTTGTTTCAAAGTATCTGTAATCCCGATTCCATGTGTAATCTCATTCTTTATGCGCTCACCATAGGTGGATGCATTTAATTGTGCTGTTGTGTGTCTCTGCTCTTTTTCGTGGATGTCTGTTTTGTATACAATGAAACCAACAAAGCATATGCCCAGTAAAAAAACGATAAGAGGCACAAGTACTTTTTTTTTCACCTAATTCACCTCGTTCTTATACATCAGATATTTTTATAATAAAGAATTATAACACAGAAGCAGCAGGATAGAATATATTTTCTGAAAAAATACAATAGAGTAATTTTTTATAATAAATTTACATTGAAGTGACAATGTTTTTCTTGCACAGGGTGGATAGTTGCATTAAAATAATATTAGATGCTACTAACTATCTTGCAGCAGGATGATAGAAAACAGACTCACACTGTGCAATAATCAGGGTATTAGAAAAAATAAGATTTTTAACATGACATGAAAGGAAGAGAGATTATGATTAAGACAACAATAAAGATTACTGGTATGGCCTGCACCATGTGCGAAGCACATATTAACGAAGCAGTTCGGAATGCATTTTCGGTGAAAAAAGTGAAATCAAGCCATTCCAAAGGAGAAGCGGTCATTCTATCTGAAGAACCATTAGATGAAGCAGTACTCCGAAAAACTATTGAAGCTACCGGCTATACTACCGGAGAAATGACTTCTGTCCCATACAAGAAAAACGGTCTTTTTTCCTTTTGGAAAAAATAGAAAAAATTTTGAGTAACTGGGGTAGCCGTCATGCTGGCACCCTGCTTTTGACAGGCATTTTTTATGGTGTAAATCGTTGTTTGTGTTTATGAAATTATATATGGTATAATAGCAAAAAGAATCACAAATGGAGAGAGTTTTATGAACAGGTTCAGGAGAAGGCTAATATTGACATATACGCAAGAATGGCATATATAGATACAATGACTGGTCTTGGAAATAGAACGGCATTTCTGGAGGAAAATAAAAGTAATGCTATTTTCCCTGGAATGATTTCCTATATAATGATGGATGCCAATAATCTAAAAACAATAAATGATACATTAGGACATAATAAAGGCGATGAACTTATTATTACGATTGCAAAGTGCATGAGAAAAGCTGTTGGACATAATGGTCAGTGTTATAGAATCGGTGGCGATGAGTTTGTAATAATTCTGAAAAATAAGACGGCTGCAGAAACGGAGGAAATCATAAACAAGGTAAGATGTGAGATTGAATTTGCTGATAAGCAAAGTGATATTACTATTTCTGTCGCCATAGGATATGTCTGGACTGATACAGAACAAAAGAATTTAGAAGATCTTATGCAGCATGCTGACGATGAAATGTATCAGGATAAAAAGAAGACAAAAGAAAATAAAAGCAAAGAAAATACGCACTCCATTTAAACAACAATGTAGAAAAGTACATTAGGGTATGAAAGGTGACATTATGATATATACAGTAAAAAGAATAGAAGAAGACGTAGATTACGGTTGTGAAGAACGTCCGGAAGATGTACCAGTCATGGCGGTAGTTACGCTTACGAATTCTTTGGGAGAAGAATTGGTAATAAAAGCAGAGGATGCTATGCTTTATGAATGTAATATCAATGAAGGAGACAAGGTAAGCATTGATGCGAATAATAAGTTAGAAAAAAGCTACTAGGAGGGACAGAATGAGAAACCTTATGATTTTATTTCCGGGAATAGGGTATCATTGTGATAAACCTATATTATATTATGGAAAAAAGATTGCCGTAATGAATGGGTATACAGATTGTATTAGCTTGTCATATTCTTATGATGGAAAGAATTTTCGAGGCAATACTGCTGAGATGGAAAAAGCTTTTAATAGTTTGTATGAACAGGCAGAAAAACAGCTCAATGGAGTGGAATTTAATCAGTATGATGAAATTCTGTTTGTCTCTAAAAGTATAGGGACCGTCATTGCAGCAGCATATGCCAGGAAGTACAGTATAGAATGCAGAATGATTTTTTACACACCACTGGCACAGACATACTCTTATGATGTGGAAGAAGGGATTGCCTTTATCGGAATGAAAGATCCATGGAGTGATGTGGATGAGGTAATTCACGCAAGCCGGAAGCAGAGAATACCGATCTATGTATATGAGGATGCCAACCATTCTCTGGAGACAGGACAGGTAATACAAGATTTGGATATATTGAAAGACGTAATGATAAAAACAAATAACTATCTTTCAGTGGAAAAACATTGATAAATTTTTCGGGATTTCGACAGAAAGAATATAGTGCAGATTTGAAATTGTGCAGATAGTCTTGCATAATTAGAAAAGAGTAAATTATAAAACTATGAAGTGAGGTAGTGGATATGGAAAAAGACCCGTTTAAGGAATATCTAAGGGAGTCTGAACCAGATAAAGCTCATAAAGGTTATGCTTGGAGTACAGCAATCGGACTTCAGGCAGTGGACGGACTCAAACCATCTAAATATTTGATTGATACTGCCATTCAGAATATTGAAGGTAAAATTACAATGCAAGAAGCACAGAACCTTATTGACAGCTACTATAAAGAAAGACCGGTGCATTTGTCTGATGATGAACGTACTGAAGAAGCAGATAAGGTTTCGTCCCGTATTGCGGAAATTCTTTCTGAAACAGCGTTTTCATTTTCTCCAAATGAGTATATATCTATCCACCGCAAACTCTTTCAGGGTATTTATAAACATGCTGGAAAGATTAGAGATTACAACATTACAAAGAAAGAATGGGTACTTGATGGGGCAACTGTAATGTATGGTAGTGCCTCCGATCTGAGAGCCACACTTGAATATGATTTTTCGCAGGAGAAAAATTTTAGTTATAAAGGGCTTTCAATGGATGAGATTATCCATCATCTTGCGGTATTTATTTCAAGGCTATGGCAAATCCATATCTTTGGGGAAGGCAATACAAGAACAACGGCGGTGTTCTTCATTAAATATTTAAGGACACTGGGGTTCTCTGCAACCAATGATATTTTTGCAGAAAATGCGTGGTATTTCAGAAATGCACTTGTTCGTGCAAACTATACGAACCTGCAAAAAGGTATTCACGAAACAACAGAATATTTGGAAGTGTTTCTCAGAAATCTGCTTTTGAACGAGAAAAATGAGCTTCACAATCGAAATCTTCACATAAGTGGACTTTTGAATGATACAAAAGTGGACATTGGAGCTGGAAAAGTGGACATTCAAGACAAAAAAGTGGATATTGAAAGTGTACTTTCTGAAAAGGGCAGGAATTTCTCTGTAAAAACAAAAGTTCACATCCTTAGACTTTTTGAGGAGTTTGGTTTTGATGAAGTTTTTGGAAGAAGTACAGTTATGGAACTTCTTGAACTGAAAGGTTCAGGTGCTTCAAAACTTCTTTCCAAGCTGGTACAGGCAGATATTATTGAACCAGTATCCGGTCATGGAAAAGGGAAATATAAATTCAAGAAGTAATCTAGGTGTTGTAAAAGTTTTAGGGCAGATTTGATTCATGTGAGTCAAATCTGCCCTTGGTTGGAACTATCTATTTCCTGACAGCCCCTTTGCTACTATCCATAGTTACGAAATGAAACATTCTTTAACCTGTGTTTGATAAGCGATTTTTTCTACTCAAACATTTACTCAAACACTTCTTCGATTCTACCTGTTTTTTCGTTGTAAACATAAACACTGTTGTGTTCTGTTACAAAAGGAGTAAGTGAGCCAAGCTTAATGTTTCGGATGTATACTACATTCGTTGGTAAAACTCGCACTAAGCTTTCATTTTCATTAATATCAGCGATCCAACGAAACAATTTGTTCTCTTCTTGTCCCGTATAAATGAGATCCATACCGTTTTCTGTATTCTCTAGTTTGAAATATACCTTATGTTTTAAAGCCATTTTCGGATAGACACCTTTTACAACATAAATACCATAATGTTCATGTAAAAGCTCCTTATAGGTATCGGATGTAAGATCAATATCCTTATATTTCACTTTTTGTCCAACATCAATTCTTTCGCGAATAATGGTCAAGGTATGGATGGCCCAATTGAGTGTTCCAATACTGTTGTACTTGATGCATTCTTCAATATTTGAGAAGAACGTCTCATCAAAATTTACTTCCTGTGTTGCTATCTTTGTTAGTTCGTTTAATGATAAATTCATAGTAATCCCCCTTCGTTAAGCAAGATATTGTATACGATTTAAAAACCATATGTGTATCATAGATACTTTTCGGTTTTGTAAACAAGGTATTTTACAAGACAGTATATGTTTCAATTTATAACAAAAAAGGGCTGAATATATATCGTTTATTGGTAATTATATGATACTATTGTTTCATTTTAAAAACAAGGTATTTGAGGGGAAATACAGACATATCAGAGTTATTATCTAATCAATAATGAAGAGAATCAGAAGAGATTTTGTAATGATTGATGCTACAGGAAGGAAGAGGAAGTATACTCTTTTTTATTGACAAAAAACAACTACAATATTATTATATAAAGTAATTACATAAAGTAATTATGTAAAATAATAGAAAGGAGAAACTCATGACAAAAGATAAGATAAAAGAAGTTATGGATGCCTGTTATCAGGCAAAGAGGATAAGAGATATGCTTCCAGCATTGCCTGGGGGAGTGACACCATCCCATATTCACTATCTGGATACTCTCAGAAAGTTAGAAAAAATGGAAGGGAAGGTAAAAGTCAGTGATATGAGTGAGAACCTTGGACTTCCGAGACCAAGCGTAACGAAAACCGTAAAAGATATGGAAAAGCTTGGATTTGTCGAGAAAGAAACAACAGAAACGGACGGAAGGTTTGTTTATATTAAGACGACCAGGACAGGAAGAGACCTGGTTGATAAATATGTTGATGAGTATTTTGGTAATCTTTCGGAAAATCTTGGAGGGATTACGGATGAAGATGCAGATAAGATGATTGAAGTAGTAGAAAAGCTCTATATAGTCATGAGTAACAGGAAGTAATATATGAATGCAAAAGAAAGATCGGATTTTACACAGGGAAGTATATTAAAGAAGATGATTCCATTCATGATGCCGATACTTGGAGCGCTTATACTCCAGGCAGCGTATGGTGCGGTGGACCTTCTGGTTGTGGGCAGATTTGGAACAACAGCCGGGTTATCAGCAGTTTCAACGGGCAGTCAGATTCTTAATCTTGTAACATTTGTGATAACGCAGTTAGCAATGGGAATTACTGTTCTTATTGCAAGGTATATCGGTGAGAAACATACAAGTCAAATAGGGGAACTGCTTGGTGGAGCAACGACAGTGTTTACTATGATAGCTGTTGTACTTTTTGTGGTGATGGTGTTTTTTGCAAAGCCGTTGGCTGTTCTTATGCAGGCTCCTAAAGAAGCGCTTATGCTTACGTCAGTGTATGTAAGGATTTGCGGGGGAGGTATTTTCTTTATTGTTGCTTATAACGTTCTTTCTGCCATATTCAGAGGGCTGGGAGACAGCAGGTCTCCGCTTATATTTGTTGCGGTTGCCTGCGTGGTAAATGTCGTAGGTGATCTTGTACTTGTTGCAGGATTCCATCTTGATGCCGCAGGAGCCGCAATTGCTACAGTGCTTGCCCAGGCGGTCAGTGTGGTGCTGGCTCTTTTGATGCTTAAAAGAAGACAGTTGCCATTTAAAATAACAAAAAAAGATTTCAGGTTTAATAGTCAATGTAAAAGATTCCTGACAGTTGGGATTCCTCTTGCGCTTCAGGAATTTCTTACCCAGATGTCATTTCTTGCACTGTGTGCATTTATAAATAAGTTAGGGCTGGAAGCTTCTTCAGGATATGGGGTTGCCTGTAAGATAGTAAACTTTGCCATGCTGATACCAAGTGCACTTATGCAGTCGATGGCTTCTTTTGTATCACAGAATGTTGGTGCCGGTAAGGAGGATAGAGCAAAGAAAGCGATGTTTACCGGAATAGGAATCGGATTAATTGTTGGAATCGTTGTTTTCATAAGTGTATGGTTCTTTGGTGATGTGCTTACATCGATATTCACAACGGATGAAGCGGTTGTACAAAAAGGATTTGAATACCTTAAGGGGTTTGCTCCGGAAACGATTCTTACGGCAATTCTTTTTTCTATGATAGGTTACTTTAATGGACATGAAAAGACGTTGTGGGTTATGATTCAGGGACTTATCCAGACACTTCTTGTAAGACTGCCCCTTGCATATTTTATGAGTATACAGCCGGATGCCAGCCTTACCAATATAGGGCTTGCAGCGCCTGTTGCCACATGCTTCGGAATTATATTAAATATAATCTTTTTCCTTCACATGACAAGAAAAATGAAAAAGGTATGAGGGAATGAATGATTTATCTCTTGAAATTTTGTTTACAAGTAGATATAATGCTTTTTACATTTTATAATTTAGGAGAAGGTATTTATGAATAGTAAGTCTAATACACAGGCGATGGAAACAGAAAAAGTACCATGTCTTTTAGCGCAGCTCGCAATTCCGGCTGTTGTTGCACAGGTTATCAATCTTTTATATAACATTGTAGACCGTATTTACATTGGACATATTTCCGGTGTTGGTGCGGCAGCATTAACCGGTGTCGGATTATTTACCCCTATTCTTATGCTGATTAATGCATTTGCCATGCTCGCTGGCTCTGGAGGAGCTCCGCGTGCGGCTATTTTTATGGGGAAGAAAGATAATAAGACAGCGGAGAAGATTCTTGGAAACTGCTTTGCTCTTCTCATTGTTATGGCTGTGGCACTTACAGCGATTTTCTTTATTTTTGCCCCACAGCTGCTAACGTTGTTTGGTGCCAGTGATAAGACACTTCCTTATGGAGTGGCATACGCAAGAATTTATATTCTCGGAAGCATTTTTGTTTTGATCGTAATGGGAATGAATCCATTTATTACGACACAGGGATTTGCAAAGATCAGTATGATGACGACCGTAATTGGTGCTGTAATTAACATCATTCTCGACCCGATTTTTATCTTTGGATTTAATCTGGGAGTAAGAGGTGCCGCGATTGCTACGGTTTTAAGTCAGGCGGTCGGTGCGATATGGATTCTTCGTTTCTTATCCGGAAAGAAGACCATTCTTCATCTTAGAAAAGAAAACTTTAAATTGCAGAAAGACATTATCTTACCATGTCTTGCACTTGGTATTTCTACCTTTGTCATGTTATCTACAGAAAGTATCCTGTCTGTCAGCTTCACGTTCAGCCTTTCAAGGTATGGCGGGGATCTTGCTGTTGGAGCTATGACAATTATTACAAGTGTCAGCCAGCTTGCCACATTACCATTACAGGGAATCTGTCAGGGTGGACAGCCAATCATGAGTTATAACTTCGGCGCAGGGAATAAAGAGCGTGTAAAAAAAGCATTTTTTACACAATTTACAGTCTGTATAGTCTTTACTAGCTGCTTCTGGCTGATTATGCTTTTGTTTCCAAAACTGTTTGCAGGAATCTTTTCTAATAATACAGATTTGATCACTTACACTACATGGGCGTTGAGAATTTATATGGCTGGTATTTTCTCTCTCGGATTTCAGGTTGCCTGCCAGCAGAGTTTTATGGCATTGGGACAGGCGAAGGTTAGTCTGCTGCTTGCCTGCCTTAGAAAGCTGATCCTGTTGATTCCGTTAATCTTTATTCTGCCATGTTTTATCCAGAATAAAGTATTTGCCGTTTTTCTAGCTGAACCAATCAGTGATATACTGGCTGCGATAATTACAACGTTAACTTTCTTTAGCCGGTTTAATAAAATTTTGGATAGACAGTAGGAGGTATATTCTATGCCATTGAAAATTGTTAGAAATGATATTACAAAAATGAATGTTGATGCAATTGTCAATGCAGCTAATACATCTCTATTAGGAGGTGGTGGGGTAGATGGATGTATTCATCGTGCTGCCGGACCAGACCTGCTTGCGGAATGTAGGATGCTCCATGGATGTGAGACAGGGAATGCTAAAATTACAAATGGATATCGTCTTCCTTGTAAATATGTCATTCACACAGTTGGACCAATCTGGCTAGATGGAAAACATCAAGAACAAAAACTTTTAGAATCCTGCTATAATACATCACTGAATCTGGCGAAGGAATATGGCTGTGAATCGGTTGCTTTTCCTTTGATTTCTTCTGGAATTTATGGTTATCCAAAAGATCAGGCATTAAAAGTTGCTATAGATATCATTGGGAAGTTTCTACTGGAAAATGAGATGACAGTCTTCATTGTAATTTTTGACCGGAAGGCATATCAGATTAGCGGAAAGTTGTTTGCGGATATTACGGCTTATATAGATGACCGATATGTGAAGGAACATTCGGACAGTCGGGAGGAACTAAGACGGCGATCGGAGCCGCTTCTTGGAGAAAGCTGTTTCGGATCAGCAGTGGAGAGGATGGAAGAGAAGCCAAGCTATAAGGCGATAAGCAGCAGGACTCTGGAGGATGCGTTGAATCAGATAGATGAAAGTTTTTCGGAAATGCTGCTTCGTAAAATTGACGAATCCGACATGACAGACACGCAGTGTTACAAGAAAGCAAATATTGACCGGAAACTTTTTTCTAAAATTCGCTCAAATAAGTTTTATAAGCCGTCTAAAACGACAGTGCTGGCATTTGCGCTGGCATTGGAACTGCCAATTGCAGAGATGCAAGATATGCTTGGTAAGGCGGGATTTACTTTGTCTCGTTCAAGCAAGTTTGATATTATTGTAGAATATTTTGTTGAACAGGGAAATTATAATGTATATGAAATCAATGAAGCACTGTTTGCTTTTGATCAGAGCCTGATTGGATCATAAAACAATGAATGTTGTTTAATGTCGCTTTCTATGCGACCACTTTCTAAAAGAAAATCGTTATACTATGGCTGCAAGGTACGAAACCGAGCAGCCATTTTTTTGACCAGGTAAATACCGGGATAGTAAACCTAATAGCGAGATTTTCAGGAGGTAAGGTATAATGAGAAAGAATTTAACAGAAATCGTTTTTATCCTTGATCGTAGTGGATCTATGAGTGGACTGGAGCAAGATACAATCGGAGGATTTAATTCCATGATTAAGCAACAGAAAAATGCAGAGGGAGAAGCATTGATTTCTACGATATTGTTTGACAATGTAAGTGAAGTTCTGCATGACCGTATAAATGTAAAGGACATCCAGCCTCTGTCCGATCACGATTACATGGTTCGGGGATGTACGGCATTGTTAGATGCTATTGGCGGAGCGATACATCATATTGGAAATATTCATAAGTATGCAAGGCGGGAAGACGTTCCGGAACATATAATGTTTGTTATCACAACGGATGGAATGGAGAATGCCAGCCGCTATTATAGCAGCAATAAAGTGAAACAGATGATTGAGCGGCAGAAAATAAAATATGGCTGGGAGTTTCTATTCCTTGGAGCCAATATTGATGCTGTGGAGACTGCCAGTTTGTTTGGCATTGATGAGGACAGAGCAGTTAACTATCAATGTGACAGCGAGGGAACTGCCCTAAATTATGAAGTGATTAGTGATGCAATCAGTGCTGTTCGATGTAGTGTACCGTTGGGTTCAAACTGGAAAAAGCGCATTGACGAGGATTTTAAAAAACGTGGCAATCGCAAGTAAGTAATTTTCTATTGTTCTTTTACCTATCTTGTACCCATAGATAGAAAACAAAACTATGTATTGATAATATATTTTGTGGTAGAATGAAGAAAATCAATATAATTTGTAAACTAGATGTACTCAGAGAATCTCTTATTTGATTCTGTGAGTACATCTTGAAGTCGTGGAGGTAGAAATTGTATGGAGATAACAGAATTTATAAAAGCAAGAGTTTTTTCAAAAATATCGAAGTCGTTATATAAGTCTTTTATATCAAAGATAGTGGTTGTTATTTTGGCAGTATTTTTGCTAGTATCGGGAAGTAGTCAGATAGTTTGTGCAGCCACATTAGAATCAGAATTCATGATTGTTCAGGAAAAGGTGTATAAGGATGGTGAATTATACACCGGCTGGTGTAGTATGGGAAAAGGACAGAAGTATTATGTGGTTAATGGTAATAGAGTAAAGAACTGGTACAAGGTTGGAAAAAAGTATTATTATTTTGGGGACGATTATAATCTTATTGTTAATAGTATTGTAGGTTCGAAGGCAAAAGGATATTATTATGTTGATAAAAGAGGAGTCAGAGTTACTGCAAAAGAAATCCGACAGGCTGTTACATTTGTTATGAAGTATTCTGATGCAAAATTTAGCAGGCAGAAGCGTTTAAAACAATGTTTTCGGGCCATACGTAAATATCCATATCACCATATGAGTTCTGTTGCACCAGCTGCGAAGAAGATCCCTTCCTATGCGAATTATATGTTTACTGCCCAAAAAGGGAATTGTTATAGATATGGTTCGGCAATGGCTTATATAGGCAGAGTTTTGGGGTATGATACAAGGCTTGCAGCTGGAGCTGTTACATCAAGAGGACCACGTGCCTCATTATCGCCACATGGCTGGTGTGAAATAAAGACAGGTAAAAATTGGAAAATGATAGACTGCAGTATGCAGCGATTTAATCTGAAAAAGAATTTATTTTTAGTAACTCGTAAGAAATATCCATATCGCCTGAGATGTGATAAGGTTCATGCTATGGTAGTAAGAAATGGAAAGGTTAAATGGTTTTAAATAAAAAAATTTTAAATATAAAATTTTTATTTGAAACTTTTTCTACTTGCATTTATATTTAGTTTTTTATCAAGTTTATATAAGGAGATATAAATTATGAAGCTTGTATTTTTAGATACAAAAACCATTGGAGAAGATATTGATTTATCGGCATATGATGCTCTGGGAGAAGTGGTAAAATATGGATTTTCTACTTTGGAAGAGATTCCGGAGCGTGTAAAAGATGCGGATGTTTTAATTGTGAATAAAATTGCGATTAATGAGCAGACAATTGGGAATGCAAAAAATTTGAAGTTAGTATGTGTAACAGCTACAGGAACCAATAATCTGGATAAAGAATATTTGAAAAAGCGTGGAATCGCATGGAGAAATGTAGCCGGATATTCTACAGAATCCGTTACACAGCATACATTTGCTTTATTATTCTATCTTTTAGAGAAGATACGTTATTATGATGACTATGTAAAAGATGAAAAATATATAAATGATACGGTGTTTACTCATTTTGCAGAGCATTTTAATGAAGTTAACGGAAAAACATGGGGGATTATTGGACTTGGAACAATCGGAAGACGAGTTGCTGATATTGCAAAGGCGTTTGGGGCACGTGTGATTTATTACTCTGCTTCGGGAAGTCCGGCACAGGAAGGATATGAACAGGTTGATTTTGAAACGTTACTTACTACATCAGATATTGTGTCCGTACATGCTCCGTTAAATGAATATACAAAAGATTTGATGGATAGGGAAGCATTTGCAAAAATGAAAAAGACAGCTATTTTCTTAAATCTTGGAAGAGGACCGATTGTAGTAGAACAGGATTTATATGAAGCATTGGAAACAGGTGAAATTGCAGCAGCAGGTCTTGATGTATTATGTGAGGAGCCAATGAGTGAAACAAACCCATTGGCAAAAATAAAAGACAGTAAAAAGCTTATTATTACTCCGCACATTGCATGGGCGAGTGTGGAAGCAAGAAACCGATTGATGCAGATTATTGTAGAACAGATCAGGGAATTTTTATAAATCTTTTGCAGACTTTCTGAGTGCCACATAGGAAATCAGAAAGTTTGCCAGCCAGCCGGCTGGTACAGCTAACCAGACAAATGCAATACCAAAACGTGGCGCAAAAATCAGTGCAACTGACAGACGGATAGCAAGGTTTACCATGTTTGCAATGAGAAATGGACGCATGATTCCGAGTCCACGAAGGACGCCATCTGTCGCCATCTTGATTCCCATGAAGATGAAGAAATAACCGAGCCATCTCATGTAATCACTGGATACCTGATAGGCTAAGGCTGTTCCATCTTTTCCTAGAAATAGTGAGGAAATTTGCGTGTGCAATGTTTCAATAACCAGGAAGGCGAGGAATGCAAAACATACATCTAACAATAATGCAGCGCGGTAGCCCTTTTTAATACGCCATGGTTTCTTTGCACCAAGATTCTGAGAAACATATGGTGAAACGGCATTGCCGATGGATACAAATATCAGTGAAAAAACATTTTCAACTCTCATTGTTGCCGCATAACCGGCAAGTGCTTGTGTACCGAATGGATTTACAACAGCCTGGACTATCATCATACCAATGGACACAGTGGACTGCTGGAGAACTGACGGTACGGCAATTTGAAGCATTGCATAGAGTTCCTGTCTGTCAAACCAGTTAAAGAAGCTCTTATATTTCCGAATTCGATGAAGGAAGATTAAAAGCGAAAATACTGCAGAGATACCCTGTGAGATCAGTGTGGCAAGGGCTGCACCGAATACACCCAGACCAAGACCTGCCACCATCCAAAGATCCATAAAGATATTTAAAATAGAAGAAAATATTAGAAGACCTAAAGGAATCTTTGATTCACCGATGGAAGTGAACATGGTGGAGAGAATATTGTACATAAACAGAAACGGGAATCCTACAAAATAGACACGCAGATACAGCACTGCTTCATTCAGTATATCATCAGGTGTCTGCAAAAGACTCATCATCAAATGAGAAAAACAAAAGCCTAAGCCACCAAGGATTATGCTTAGAATCAAAAAGCTGATTAGTGATGTGGATATGATTGTTTTCATTTTACTATAATTTCTGGCACCGAAATAGCGGCTTACAAGTACACCGGCACCTACACCTGCTCCGAGTGCTATGCAAATGAAAACATTCGTAAGTGCTGCACAGGCACCAACAGCCGCAAGTGCAGAGGAACCGACAAACTGACCAACGATTATAGAATCGGCCATATTATAAACTTGTTGAAAAAAACTGCCGAGAATCATCGGCATTGCAAAAATAGTCAGCGCCTTAAGGGGCGCATCTGTAATTAAATATTCATCTTTTGACATTATCATACTACCTCTGAGATTTAGTTAAGAATAAATGGATGTTACGAATTACTCCGCAGCTAAACGCTACTCTCGTAATTCAAGCATCATAACATTATTATAACACAGTTTAAGCTCCCAAAATGATAAATTTTTGGAGCTGTTGCAATGATAGCAAATGCATTTGCAGAAGACAGGATAAAATCTAAAGAAGCGGGAATGAATGAGCATATCGCAAAACCAATCGATATGAAGCTTCTGGTGAACATTATTGCACAGTTAGTACATTAGGCTTAGAAAGGGAGAGTGCGCTTATGAGTAACTATATCACTACATACACGAGAAGGCATTTTGATCCTGTGAATCCGGAGCCAGCGGATATGGATATCAAAGACATAGCACATGCCCTTTCAATGATATGCAGAGGAAATGGACATGTCAGTTCTTTCTGGTCTGTAGGGGAACATTGTGTATTTTATGTGCAAAGGAGGCGGCTGCAAAAGGATATGCAGATCGTTTAGTATACTCGCTGCGCTTTTACATGATGCAAGCGAGTGTTATATGTCAGATGTGCCAAGGCCGTTAAAACAGAACATGAAGCAATATAAAGAGCAGGAGAATCATTTATTAGATGTACTTTATACAAAGTTTTTAGGAACACCTCTGAGCGAAGAAGAGGAAAAGCTTATAAAAGAAATTGATAATGCATTATTGTGGTATGATCTGAAGTATTTATTAGATGAGGAATTAGAAGAAAGGCAGCCGAAGCTTCATGTAGAGCCTGATTATACGGTAAGAGCATTTTCTGAGGTGGAAAAGGAATATTTAGAAATATTTAAGCGATATAAAATATAAGATAAAACATTAATGAGTTAAACGACAAATATTATAAAATATACGCTCGGAATTTTGGATACCGGTTTTCGGTTGATATTCCGAGCGTAAGTAATTTTAGCGTTGAATGGCAAAAGGTGTTACTGTACCATATATTAGCATAATCGCTGGTATTATGGTTTAAAATATCTTTAAGCAATTTACATATGTGTGTGATCTGGCTGTTTATGTCATTATCAACTGTACCATATATCTCTCCGGATTTTATTTTCTGGTGCATTTCGGGATTATTATTAATTCCGATAATCAGGGGAAGGCTCATGTTATGCTGCTTGTAATAGTCATAGATACCAAGTGCCATATCATCATTATTACATATAACTGCTTCTGCAGAATGAATGAGTGTTTTATCTAAGTTTGCAAACTTTTCAGTCGCAAGTTGGCGCTGCCAGTCAGCAGAGAGATTAGCGAGCTGATTGAGAGGCAGATTTTGGCTGTTTTCAAGGAAACCATTTGTTCTTCTTATAGAATCAAAATGTGTTTGTTCTCCTTCAATAAGAATATAATCGAGCGTATTGTTTTTATTATGATCTAATTTTTTCTGATTTTCTTTCCATGCGTTTTGAAGCATATCCGCCTGAATTGCACCAGCCTTTTTTGCCTGCGTTCCCACATACCATGTCTGTTTGGAAATAGATAAATCTTTTTTGTCTGTTTCTCTATTAAACAAAATGACAGGAAGTTTATGGTTCGCTGTCTCATTTAGGACGCTAGCAGCAGAAGAAGGTGTTACAAGATTGATCAATAAGGCATCAAAGTTCTGCTCATACATGTATTGAAGCTGATGTTCCTGGCGATTGGCATTACCTTCGGCATCAAAGATTTCATAAAGAATTTTTTTGCCGTTAAAAGTACAAGTTTCAAGTTCGTTCTGAAGTTTGTCAATATAGTCGCTCATAAAGGTGTCATCCATGTCATAGACAGCGATGCCTATATGAGTGTACTCATTTTGGGGTTGCGGTAGCTTCCATATTGTTATAGTGCTTATTAAAATAATAATTAGTGTAAACAAAATGGAATTATAATTAAAAAGATTTGTTTTCATAACTAAAATCCTCATTTTTGTTAATTTGCCAGTAGAGAGTTTAGTTTTCCACTTTCGATAGTCTGTTTATCTAACTTTTGGCATGAAATAATGATATTTTGCATATGTTTACTGCGAGAGTAGGAGTCAATCATTTGGATACTCTTATATCCAAGTTTATAAGTGTTCTTAATGTAGATATGAGAATGCTTGCTTTCTGCAATTTTTTTTATTATTTGAGAAGTAATTGGAAGGCAGTAGGCTTTTTCTGTAGTTCTCTCAAAGGTAGCATAATGAATAAAGGATGACGCCATCGTTTCTGTAATTGCTAATAGGTTACTGTAGTCATAATGTTTGTTAGGTTCTGTCATATATTCTTCCGGATAAATCAAAAGAATGCCAATTACACGATTGTCCGTCTCTTTTTTTACTAAAGAATCCAGATCCTTGGCAGAGAGCTGCTCTTTATACCAGAAGTCGAGAGTAATAGAGTTGTTACAGGCATAATCGCGCAGGGCATCTAAAATTCTGGAAGTTTTTTTATTATAGGAAGAGGACAGCAGGACTACCACCGTATTTTTGCTTTTGAGGTTTGTAGGGTTCATCATACATTGGGAAGAAAAAAATGCAATCAGAAGCATTAATATAATTAACAGTACATATTTTTTCTTATTATTTTTCATCAATATCCAATATCCTCAACTTTCTTTATTTTCGGAATGATGATAGAGGCAGTTGTTCCTTCATCAAGTTCACTGGTAATAACAACACCGTATGCATTGCCGAAAATCAATTTAATTCTCTCATCGACATTTCGTACACCGATACCAGAACCACGTTTGCTGGAGACTACTTTATTGTGCATGATATATTCAATCGTTTCTGGAGGCATACCAAGCCCGTTATCAATTACATCAATATGAATGAGCGAGTTTTTTTCATAGATAGAAATCTGGATTTCACCATCATCATAAATTCCTTCCATTCCATGGTAAATAGCATTTTCAAGTAATGGCTGAATGGACAGCTTAGGGCAGAGATATTGTAAAAGATTTTCATCTGCCTGTACAGAAAAATCGAATTTATCTTTAAAACGTATGTTTTGAATAGAAAGATAGCTGGTTGCATGCTCTAGTTCTTTTTTTAGTGAGATAATATCCTGTCCCTGACTTAAGGAAATACGGAAGAATTTTGCAAGAAGAGAAACCATCTGCTCTGCACCTTTATATTCACCACTCTGTATCATCCAGATGATGGAATCAAGGGTATTATATAAAAAGTGAGGGTTAATCTGAGATTGTAAAAGTTTCTTTTCCATTTTTCGTTGTTCACGTTCATTGTTACGGATTTCGTCCATTTGTTTTTGTAACTTTTCTGCCATGATATTAAAATGAGCGCTTAGTGTTTTTAATTCTCCGATGCCATTTTCTTCTGCTTTTGCCTGGTAATTTCCTTTTCCAAATTCTCGCATTGTGTTAAGTAACCGGTACACAGGATTAGTGAACTCATGAAAGAGTAAAATATCCATAAAAACAAGAAATATACCGACCATAAGTAAGATAATCCATACAACATAATAAACACTTATATTTTCTGTATGTATATTGAACAAAGAACTGACGAGGACAATATTCCAGCCGGTATATCCAATCTGCTGTCGTTCGATCAGCCATTTAGTACCCTGAAATTTATGTATTTTATAATTTGTACAGTTTAAGGCTATATTGATAGTTCTTTCTTTATACAGATCGGAGGAAATGCGTTGCATAAAAGGATGGTAAAGAAAAGCCGAATTATCATCTAATAAATAGCAGTAAGATGTCTGCGTATTTTTATAATGTTGTAAAATTGCATCGACAGAATCTGTATAATATTGCATTAAAAGAATACCAGGCTTCATTTTGCCATGGTCAATATATTCAACATATCGGCTGATCTGGAATACATGTTTTACTTTATCAGGATAGACGAGCTTCTTTGGACCATAATAAATTGTTTCGATATTATTTTTTGCTTGTGTAAACCAGCTTTCCTGAGTAGCAGGTGTGGCTGATAAATGCGAAGAATGCCATAAAGAAGTTCCGTTGATATCATATAGGGCAAGCCCGTTAATATACTCTGAAGAACTGTTTTCTATATTCGATAATATCGAAGAAAACGCTTCATCCTGAAGATCATATTTTTTAATTGTATCATAATAAATCGTGTTAATTGTATCATTGATGGATTCAATTTCGTTTTCAATATTTTGTGCAAGTACATTTTTTTGTCTGTTAGTGTCCTCTACAGTTTTTTGAATAAAATAAGCAGAGAGGTAATGCGAAAATAAAATCATGCAGCTTATGATACAAAAAGCGATTGATACAGACATGATGAGCGGAAATAAAATTCGAATGCTCATTTTTTTATTTTTCATTGACACTTCCTCCAAGTTTTCGATATTTTACTGGAGAAATACCACAGTGCTTTTTAAAGACATAGCTAAAATAATTTGGTTCAGGATAACCTACCATCGTTCCGATAACATGGCTTTTGTAGTCAGTGACATCAAGTAACATTTTTGCGGCTTCCATTCGTCTGCTAATTAGATAATTTAAAAAAGTAGAGCCGGTTTCCTGTTTGAAAATTTTGGAAAAATAGGAGGAGCTTACATGTAGTTCCTGACAGATGGATTCTACGGATAAATCAGGTTCCTGGAATCTTTCTTCTACTAATTTTTTTGCATTTTCAGCTAAGATTACGTTGTTATCTACTTGTTTTTTCTCTATTAATGTACGTATTAACTGAAAATAATTAATAAGCCAGTTATCAAGTTCTTCCCCCGTATTTAAAGAAAGAATTTTCACAGCCATTTTTTTGGAACCGGCAAACTCTTTATCGGAAGTAAGCTGATATTTTTTATAAAGACGAGAAAGAGAAAAAGATATTTCCAGTACAACAATTTGATATTCACTTAAGTTATAATGTGAAGAATGAAGATGTTCAAGCATAGTTATAACAGCTTGTTTTAATTCTTCTTCAGAACAACGTGTAATAATCTTTTCGATAGAATCTACTTCAGAATTCCAGTCTTCCTCTTTTTTTTGAAGAGGCAGAATGTCATTATAGTAAGTATAACTTTCTTCTTGAATAACAACGTTGTAATCAAGCGCTTCAAGAGCCTGCTGATACAGCAGAGGGAGTTCTTTAATGGTAGTTGTAGAGGAACTGATTCCACAGGATATTCTGGTATGAAAAATACGTTCAATTAAAACAGAAGCCTCTTGTATTGTTCGAGTGATTCGTTCAATATCATGTTTTTTATTTCCACATAGTAAAAAGACTTCTTTATCAATAATTCCAAATTCATAGAGAGAACTTATCTTCTCCAAAGCTTCTTTTATCATCTCTTTAATAGAAAGCTCAGAGAGAACATCAATTAAATCAGTTGTTCTTATTTTTACAGTGATAATATGGAAGACAGTATAATTGAGATTTAATTTAAGGTTTTTAATCTGAGAGTCGTAGTATTCATCTGTTACAGGTTCGGTCAAAAGCTGTGTAAAAAACTGTTGTCTAAGAAGAGGAATACTTTCTGCATAAATATTTTCCAGACGGGTTCGGTTCAGTTTTTCTGCATATTCTTTTTCAAGTTCTTCATGTATATTAGTTAGAAGTTTTTGCATTTCATCGTAGTCGATTGGTTTCATAAGATATTGGGATACCCCATAGCTGATCGCCGTTCTGGCATATTCAAAATCATCCCAGCCAGAAAAAAGAATAATTTTTGTATTTATGTAATTATCATGAAGAATTTTGGATAGTTCCAGACCATCCATAAAAGGCATTTTAATATCGCTGATTAAAAGATCTGGATGATATTCTTCTATTAATTCCAGAGCTTCTTTGCCATTTTGAGCGGTTCCGACAACCGAAAATCCAAGGCTTTCCCAATCAATACCGTTTTTCATGCCAAATAATATTTGTTGTTCATCATCTGCTAAAATAATGCTGAAATTTATCAAAATCTTTTCCTCGTTTTGTGTAATATTTGAATGTTAATATTCAGGTTATAATATTTAAATTGTAACATAAATAAGGACAAGCTGATTATTTTTTTAGGAAAATCAACTTGCCTTACTTATAATATTTTTGTACAGTATCCTGTTATTCCTGTTCGGAGGAGGTGGAAGAGCCTGTAATTTTAGAAATTACTTTTTTCATAAATTCATCATTAAGTTTATATTTTGTTTTAAATACAACGTAAGCAAGAATAATTCCAAGAGCAGGTACGATACACATCAGTATACGTATGGAATTTTGTGTTGCTAAAGTTTGTACAGTATTAGGAACATATCCGGTTAACTCTAATACGAAACCGATTGCTAATGCTGTGAAAGCAGCAGTAAATTTTACGATTAATGTCTGAAGGGAGAATATAACACCTTCATTTCGAACTCCTAAGACATACTCGCCGTAATCAACAACATCTGCAAGGAAAACAGTAGCACATCCAAGCTCCAGACCAGTACCGGTTTTTACGATAATTCCGGCAATAGCAGTTAAAGGGATATTAGAAGGACAGACAAATCCAACAACAAGCAGTAAAATAAGTCCAACTGGTGGAAGTGTACATGCAAGTAAAAATGCTTTCTTTCTAGATAATAATTTTGTGACTTTAGGGAAGATTAATAATCCTACTACTTCTGCAACGGATGCACTGATCATAAAGGCAGATAACATTCCGGCATTATTGCATACATAGCTAAAATAATAGGTAGCAACACCCATAATAGCTTGAATTCCAACATTGTATAATAAAATTAAAAGAACAGCCCATCTTAACTGATCATTCTTTTTAATTACAGTAAAAATATCGCGGAATTTCATTTTTTCTGTTGTTCCGGTATTTTGTTGTTTCTTTGGCAGGTTAATAACACAGACAGCCATTGTGAATATAAATGTAGCAGCGATAATTAATGCGAATCTGTGATATCCGATATAATTTCCACCAAGTCCTTTAATAATCTGTACACCGAAACCAGCAATGATAAGGGACTGACCGATACTGGCAAAAATTCTTGGTAAAACAGATACCTTTTCACGTTCTTCTGGATCGGAAGTCAGATTAGGAATGATAGACCAGTATGGAATATCCATAATTGTGTAGGTCATTCCCCATAAGACATAAACAACAGATGCGAATACACAAAGACTCACACCAGATAGATGAAAATCAGTAAATACAGTAACAAATACAAATGAATTGATTAATGTTCCAATAACAAGCCATGGTACGAATTTTCCCCACCGGCTTCTCGTATTATCAACAATCATACCCATAAATAAATCATTAAAAGCATCCCATAACTTAGCAACAAAGAACATGGTTCCTATGAAAGCAGGAGCAACTTTAATGATATCTGTAAAATAAATCATAGAAAAGGTTGCGATCATTCCATAGATCAAATCTTTTCCTAATGCACCGAAAGCAAAGCAATATTTTACTCGGCCTGGTATTTTTCCCTGGTATACTACACCACTGTTACTTTTGTTTTCCATTTTGACCTCTCCTCTTTTTTATTGGTGTTTTTTGACTTGGTTGAAGTTTAACATTTTGCCGAAAAGAATGACATTTGATATTCTATTCAAAAAATATGAATTTCTATTTTCAGGAATTGGATTGAAAATCAGCTTATGATACAGTACACTAATGGGAAAGTATGCACAAAAAGATTCCGAGAGTGCATAAGTAAAAAGTAGGGAATATCAATCAGATATATCGGACATATTAGACATATTATATAGAAAGGCTGGAAGCGGAAAAATATGAAAGAGAAAGAAGATATAAGAGAGAATAAATGGGACAAATTACTGAAAATACATACAATGGGACGTGATGATTCTAACGCAGATCAATATCATTATCCATATGAACCTACACCATATTCTGTATTAGAAAGATTAGCTAATACAGGAATCATACGAAAAAATAATACACTGCTTGATTATGGCTGTGGAAAAGGGCGTGTAGACTTTTTCCTTTCATATCAGACCAGGTGCAAATCTGTTGGTGTGGAATATGATGAAAGAATCTATAATAAGGCAGTAGAAAATAAAGAAAGTGCTATTTCTACAGGAAGAGTATCTTTCAAAGCGGAAAATGCAGAATATTTTGCTGTACCAAAAGAAGTGGACAGAATCTATTTCTTTAATCCATTTTCCCTGGAAATATTACAAAAGGTAATGCATAAAATATTAGAATCTTACTACGAAAATCCTCGGGAAATGAAATTACTTTTTTATTATCCGTCAGATGAATACATCTCCTATTTAATGACAGTAAATGAATTAATGTTTGCAGATGAAATTGACTGCAGAGATCTATTTCAGAAAAATGATTCCAGAGAAAAAATTGTGATATTTGAACTTTAAAAATGATCTTGATTTCTAAGAATACTCTTTTTTGATACTGACATTATTTCTGAAACAAATTAAGACTGCGAGGTAAAATAAAAATGGAAAATAAACATATTCAAAATTATCAAAATGAAAATACAAACAACAAAAATAGAAAAATAAATTCAGGAGAAATACATATTCATAAAAACGAATATATAAAAAACGAAGATAAAACACAAAATAAATATCATATTCATGAAGCAGCTTATATGGACGAACATATGCAGGAATATGTAGGACAGCATATATATGAACATACACATGTAGATGAGCATGGGAAAGCTCATACACATACTCACAATCCAGAAACCGTAAAAAATGAATTGAATCGTATTGCCCGTATTATCGGCCATATGAAGTCGATTAAGACGATGATTGAATCGGGGAGAGACTGCAGTGAAGTTCTTATCCAGTTAGCAGCAGTTGATGCCGCAATAAAGAGCCTGAGCAGAGTTATTTTAAAAGAGCATATGTCAACCTGTATCGTCGATGCGATAAAAACAGAAGATACCGAAGCAATTGAAGCATTGAATGAAGCAATAGACAAATTTATAAAATAAAGTACTAATTTGTAGATTTTGTATAGACGAAAAAAGAAATAATACCATATCCCATCTGCTCTGTAGTCGCTGTGTTTA
>OLPF01000388.1_pt1 | contig 48666 bp, 47 predicted proteins | sample 1673121 | NCBI WGS metagenome assembly OLPF01 (sample SAMEA3136756, study PRJEB25190) | human gut metagenome
TTCTTCATTTTCTTCACCTCGTATAAAAAATTTGTTGGTGTTCCGCATATTCCGTAAATATCGGAAAAATGCGCATTATTTACTACATTATTCTATCACACAAATCGTTGTATGTCAACTGTTTTTTATTGGTCCATATCCCCAAAAATCACATCGGTTTTTGTATCACTGTCAGGAATGACGATGCTTGTCAAACCGGTACAGTCGGAAAAGGCATAATCTCCGATAGAGGTCACATAAAATCCATCGATTATAGCAGGAATAACGAGTTCTCCGGAACAGAAACCATTATAACCGACGATTGTCGCGCTCCCGTCGGAAACTGTATATTCCCAATCCCCGTAAGTCTCAGCATCCGAAGCCAATCCGAAGGCCGGAATAAAAGACATCAACATCGCAGAAACAACCAAAATTGTCAGCATTCTTTTCATAAAATCACGCACCTTGAATAATATATTTCTTTTGTCGCAGGTATTTTACTCTCTTTTCTATCAGAAAAAACTTTTGGAGTAATAAATAGACAAACAATATTCTGTTTACTAAAACCACATCTGAAAATCTTTCCGAAAGAGAAAACTGTCCGGGCATAAGTGTGCGGAGAAATGCGCTTATACCTGTTTGCGGTCTTCTTTTATACAGAAACATGAATTATTATCGAAATCTGATTTAACCCGAAAAAAGGCTCCCTATTACTTTGATCAAAGAGTTTTCGGGAGAAAACAAAGTTGTAAGATTTGAAAGCAGTGAAGATACATTCACTCCGATATCAAGAATTGATTTCCCTATATTATTCTCGTCAGATAATTCCTCTTTTTTATTTGTTTTTTTATCTTATTTTTGATTTCTTTGATTATATCTTTTTGAGCCTTTTCGTCTTCGCAAAGAATTGCAAGTTCGAGGAAATACTCAACTCTTATATGTAACAGTTTTTTGTTAATCCGTGTACTGATATATCCGCCGACGGGCTTTGAATTCATTCGGTTTCAATCCGCGATCATCTGCGCCATTTCTTCGGCGGATATACGGTATACGGCGCCGTCGACCCCGTGCGAACGAAGGGAAGACAAAACGTCTTCTCTGTCGTAACGGCAACCTATAAGCGCGGAGCAGATCGCGTCGGCGTCGAGGGTCGAGAAAAAGTCTCCGAACACGGACGCGTTTTTTATAACGCCGTTCGATACGTCGAGGCGGAATGTCATTTTTCCGCCCTCGAAGCGCCCCGTCCGTTCGATGTTGAACTTCGGATTTGCTCCGAATATGCTTTCCCAGCTCTCGAATTTTTCTTTTGCGAGCTCCCTTATGCGTCTGTCGTCTTCCTCGGTCACCTTATAAACATCGGTGCTGTCGCCCATAATATGCCTTACCATGCTTTCCTTGAAAGCGTCGGGCGTCATCGGGTGAGGAAGATGTTCCGCGATGTTGGTAACCCTGTCACGAACGGATTTTATGCTCTTCGATATTATCTTATAACCGTCGACCGTAGTCGAAGCGACCATTTGACCGATATCCGTGTCAAACAGCAACGAACCGTGGTGAACAAGGCTGTCTCCGAGTCTGTACTGTGCGTTGCCGGAAAACTTCTTTCCGCCGATAGTCAGATCGTTTCTTCCGTTAAAGCCCGCATCAACGCCCATTTCGCGAAGCGCGTCGATAACGGGGGCGATAAAGCGACTGAATTCGATCTCTTTTGCCGCACCCTGACATATAAATGTGAACTGCCATCCGCCCGGATCGGTATATATCGTGCCGCCTCCAGACATACGGCGGACGAGCCGGATACCGTGTTCATCGGCATACGGTTTGTTTATCTCCTCCGCGACATTCTGATACTTTCCGACCATCAGCGTCGGTGTCGTTCGCCAGAACAGAAAAACGGTATCGGAGAATTTTTTTTCGACGGTGAAGTAATATTCTAACCCGAAATTGTAATAAACGTCGTCGGAACCTGTCTCAATATAGATCATGAACATCCTCCATTACTTCCCACGCGCGATAGGAACTGCGCGCGAGAGGCGCGGAAGCAACGTGGCGAAAGCCCTTTGAGAGGGCGAGCTCTTTATACCGAGCGAAATCCTCGGGGGTCGCATAACGCGCGAGAGGATAGTGTTCGGGCGACGGTTGCAGATACTGTCCTATCGTCAGTATATCGCATCCCGTCGCAAGAATGTCGTCCATCAGCACGGAGATCTGTTCTTCCGTTTCACCGAGTCCGACCATAAATCCCGTCTTTGTCAGAAGCGACGGATCTTTTTCTTTGCAATACCGCAAAACTCCGAGCGAACGCTCGTAACCCGCCTGAGGGCGTACCGCCTTTTGAAGTTCTTTGACGGTCTCGACGTTATGATTCAGGACATCGGGATGAGACGCGATGACAATGTCAAGGGCGTCGGTGTTGAATTTCATATCCGAGATCAGCGTTTCAACGGTAGCACCCGGACATTCGCGCCGAACCGCACGGACAGTCTTTGAAAACTGTTCCGCTCCGCCGTCCGCAAGATCGTCTCGTGTCGAGCAGGTCAGAACGACATGACGGAGTCCGAGTTTTTTTGCGGCAAGAGCGACATTGTCGGGTTCGTCGGGATCGGGGGGCAAGGGTCTTCCCGTCGCGACATTGCAAAAGCGGCAATTCCGCGTGCAGACACTGCCGAGGATCATAAAAGTCGCCGTATGCTTCCGATAGCATTCGCCGAGATTGGGGCAGTTCGCCTCTTTGCAAACGGTGTTCAGTTTCAGATCGCGCATCAGTTCCGCGACCTCTTCAACTGCTTCGCGGTTATAGCGCACTCTGAGCCATTCGGGTTTTCTTTCCATATCGGATCACTCGGCATCGACAGTCGCGACGATTTCATCGACGGCGACGGTGTCCCCTTCCTCAAAAAACGTTTTTTTCAGAACGCCGCTTTCGGTCGATTCGACCTGATTGACGACCTTGTCGGTCTCGATCTCAAAGATCGGTTCTCCGACGCTGATCCTGTCGCCCTCGTTTTTCAGCCAGGCGCACAGAACGGCTTCTTTCATTTCAGGACGCAGTTTCGGCATTTTTATCTCTTTTTCCATAATATCTCTCCTTTTGGGATCTATATATAATGTAATTATCAAAACAACAAACCGAAAAGTTCTTCCCCTTTGTCCTCGGCAAGGTCGGAACATATCGCCGCAAAAACTTCGGGATCGAGATACGCGCCGTTCAACAGCCCCGATGCGCGTTCCCTGTCAATAAAAGGACTTTCGATTTCGGCGTCCGAAACGACGCCTTTTTTCGCGCGGTAAAAAATACGGACAGGCTCTCCGCGGAACTCTCCGATCCGCTCGAAGACGAACGGAGGAGTCGAGCCCCATGTCCACTCCCGGCTTCCGTACTTTTCATCGCGGAGTTTTTTCACTTCGGCTTCCTGAGCGGCGGTCAACTCAATTACGCGTCGGTCGGGAGGAAGCAGGAGTTCCGTCAGCCGTGCCTGAAATTCTTCGACAGTCATCGGTTCCGGCAGATAATGTGATATATTAGTCACGGAACTGATCGCGGAAAGAGTTCCTTTCGTTCGGAAGCATTCGTTTTTTCCGAATGTCGTAAGTCCGTCGAGGACTCCGAGATCGCAATTGAAAAGAAGCGTTCCGTGATGAAGAAGACGCCCTTTGACAACGCGCTGGGCATTTCCGGATATTTTTTTTCCGAAAACGGATATATCGCAGACACCGCTTTTGCGGGCGGGAACGCCGAGCGAATTCAGAGCCTCTTCAACGGGACGTATACATTCCCCGTAATCGGGAGATCCTTCCGTATTTCTTATATATGTGTAATTCACGTTTCCGAGATCGTGATACACGGTTCCCCCGCCCGAAATGCGCCGAACGACAGGGATCCCCGATTTTCTCAAAGCGGGAACGCTGACTTCGCGGCAAATATTCTGACAGCAGCCGACGATGACGGAGGGAGAATTGCGCCAAAGAAAAATAATATCTTCATCCCGAAACGTATTGAAGACATATTCCTCGAACGCCTGATTGTAAAACGGGTCGTGTGAAACGTTATTGAAAGTCAGCATACTTATTTCTCCGGAAAAGGCTCAATAACTCCGCCGCCGAGGACGGTGTCCGCGTCATACAGAACAGCCGCCTGTCCCGGGGTGATCGCGCGCTGAGGCTCGTCGAAGCAAACTCCGACCGTTCCGTCATCTTTCGGAGAAACGGTCGCCCACTGTTCGGTCTGACGGTATCTGACCTTGACCTTGCAACGGAAAGGCGCGGTCGGCGCCTCGCCGGAGATCCAGTTGAAATCACATACGGAAAATTCACGGCTGAACAGATCTTCCCCGTTGCCCAGAACGACCTCGTTTCTCTCGGGATATATGCGGCACACGTATTTTTTCTCGGGCAAAGACAGCCCGAGCCAACGGTGCTGACCGATCGTGTAACGGATTATTCCGCCGTGCTTTCCGAGAATGTTTCCGTTCATATCCACAAAATTCCCGGGAACGGTCTTTTTTCCCGTGTTCATTTCGATCACGCGCGCATAGTCGCCGTCCGGAACGAAACATATATCCTGACTGTCGGGCTTTTCGGCGTTGACAAAGCCGCTTGCGTCGGCGATCGCTCTCGTCTCGGTCTTGCAGAGTTCGCCGAGCGGGAAGAGAGTGCGCGAGAGTTGAGCCTGCGTCATCGCATAGAGGACATAACTTTGGTCTTTTATCGGATCGACCGCTTTTTTCAAAACGTATTTTCCGTTTTCAAACACTATGCGGGCATAATGACCTGTGGCGATATGATCGCATTCGAGTATATCCGCCCGCTCGAAAAGTTTATCGAATTTCATAAATCGGTTGCAGTCGATGCACGGGTTCGGAGTCATTCCGCGCAGATACGAGTCCACAAATCTGTTTATGACTTTTTCTCTGAAATCATCGGAAAAGTTAAACACGAAATACGGCATTCCGAGTTTTTTCGCAACGCTTCGTGCGTCCTCGACATCATCAAGGGAACAGCATGTGTGCGCCTGCGGGATGCCCGCGTCCTCGTTATTATACAGTTTCATCGTACAGCCGACGCAGGTATTTCCCCCGTCAACCAGTATTTTTGCGGCAACGCTCGAATCAACGCCGCCGCTCATTGCGACAAGAACTTTCATATTGCTACTTATTACCTTCCACGCGTCTCAGTTCTCCGTTCCCGGCAAAAATCCCTCGAAAATATATGCTTCGAACGCGGGATCGTGCATCCCCTTTTCGTCTCTGACCGTCCATCCGACGGGAATGGCGGAGAAATACTTCGTGCAGATGCGGAACGGCACGGAAGATGAAAACCTGCGGTCAAACGCAATGAAATCGGGACGCGACAAGAAATTGAACAGGAACTTTGCGGCAAAAAAAGCCGTGAATTTTCGGTTGCTCGTTTTCGAGATCTTGAAAGACGTCGCCAACTGTCCGCGAAGGATCTCGGGACGGTGGATCTTATACCACCTGAGCGCGAACGGATTGAACGACTCGACCATATACGATCCGCTGTAATGGCGAAGCAACAGTTCGCTCTGAGGGCAAACCGAAACATCGGTCACATCGGTTTTCATCTCTATAAGCAGAGGAACGCTTCCGTCAACAAGATCGAGGACATCGCGAAGAGTCGGTATACAGTCCGATGTATCGAGAAGTCTGAGTTTTTTTAATTCGTCGATGTTCAGATCTTCGACATTCCTGTTCACTCCGCACATTCTTGTCAAGGATGAGTCGTGCATGACGACGGGAATACCGTCTTTCGACAGGCGCACGTCAAGTTCGATGCCGCAGCCGAATTTCATCGCGGCCTTAAATGCCGAAAGAGAATTTTCGGCGACTATTTTATTGTCAAAAAGTCCTCTGTGCGCAAATTTGCGAGTCGTCTCAAACACATCGGACTTGGGTCTGAAATGCTTCGGGCGCGGGAATATAAGAAAAAGATACGCTCCGGCAAGAAAGATCAGAGCAAGAAGGATATAAACAAACCACATTTTATAAACTACTCCGTCAATGTATTATCGGAAACACTTTTCAGACAGAAAGATACGCGCGCCACGGGATCCCGTCGGACGAAACGAAACGCACGGACTTTCCCGTATCGACCGCCGCGAGGATACCTGTCGAGCGGAAGGAAAACAAAACGGTGTACGAACCGTTTTTGCCCTTGAAATCGAAAAGCATGGTGTCGGTCAGCAGATCGTTGTCAAGCCAGGCCGCCGCGACATTCGTCAGGCTGAACATCTCTTTTCCGCTCTCGTCGACGCGTGAAGTAAACACGTTTTTTTTCACAAGCGAAGAAAGCGTTATTTCAAATATTTCGGGATTTGTCTGTTCGAGGATCTTGTCCACCGTATCTCGCGCGTTCATAAGTCCGAGCGCGCGGAAATTCGATTTCAGATAGTTCGCGGGAGGAACTTCGGTCAGACACGACCTGTCAAACCAGATGTCGGGCTCGGGATCGTTCACGCGCTTCATATAAACAAACTGAGACATCAGAAACATGAACCACTCGTTATATGTCAGTTCAAGATCGATGCCGAAAGGAACTCCGACCGTCCGACGGTAGCCTTTCGTAAACTGTTCGTCAAGCCAATTGCAGAGCATATCGGTGTCAAAATACGCGAAAACGGTATTTATCATCCGTTCTTCGTTACGGGAAAAAACATACCAGATGCCTTTGCGGGAACAACAATGCCATATTCCGTCGTCGCTTTTCTTTCGTCCGACCGTCAGAACTTTTTCGGGACGCATGAGTATTCTCGCAAGCAACAGCCCCTCGGCAGACACTTCGCTCTCCCCGCTTGCCGCTTTCTTTTCAAACAGTCCGAGATCGGCAAGCCCGCGGCGGTTTTCGTCAAGCATTCTTCCTTCGCTCTGCGCGCCGTCCGAAAGAAAAGACGCGATCGGAGACCTGACATTTGCGGAAAATCCCGATTCCGCGCAAAGCAGACGCAACTCGCTGTCGGAAATCAGATAGATCATGCTCCGCCCTCCCTGTTCATTTCGTTCAACTGCGGAAATCTGCTCCGTTTCAGATACGAAACGGAAGACGATTCGGCGGTGTAAAGAGCGCATTTTTCTTTTGCAAAGCGTTGGACCTGAGGTTCCGAACTTCCTACCGCGACGGTCATGCGGAACGGCAGTTTCAGAAGTTGATGTATGCTCGACTGATCGACGCCCGTCCCTTCAAGAACGGCAGAGATCGCCTCTTCATTCTTTTCAAAAAAACCTTCCTCGAAAAACGGTCGTGCGGCGCGGATCTTGCTTCCGTCAGTCGACCGCGTCGCCATGTATACGGCGGAAAGATCGGCAACGGTCTTTCCGTAAGCGCCGTTGATCGCGGCTTCAAGAGTCCCGTCGGCGTCGAGATAAGAGCCGAGGGAGAAAAGCGTCATATCCGTCACCGCCGTGTTTTCATCGCCGTGGAAAGCGACGGCGTTCGTCAACTCGTATGCGGCGATACCTATTCCGATATCTTCCGACGGCCATTTGATATTTTTTTCCGCCGCGGCGGTGATATCCGACTTCTTTTTCGGAGTTTCCGCGGTTTTTGCCTGTGTTTCGATCTTGTCCATGATCGTCGCATGGTTCTTGCGCTGTTTTTTCTCAAAATTCTCCCGCGCAACCGTGCTGTTTTTCTTCCGTGCGGAGAATATCCATAAAACAAGCGCGAATATGCCGAGAACGAACACTCCGCAGACGATCTGTGCGACGGCGGACGGACGCGGGACATTTTTCATGACGATATTTCCGTCAACGGAAAGCGCTTCGAGTTTCTGTGCGGTCGCTTTGTCCTCACAAGTGCAGAGGGGGCAACTGCTGCCGCATTTTTCGCATATAAGTATCTCTCCTTCCCCCGTCTCTATCACGCGGGAAGACCTTCCGCACCAACAATCGCACACACACTCGGAAGGAACTTTTCCGCATTTCGTGCAAAGACCCGACTCATCGAGCAATCTGTCGCAACGGCAACGCGTGCCTTCGGCGAAAGAGCCGAAAGATAAGGCGAATATAAAAACAGGAAGGAGCATCGCGAAAAGTTTCTTTTTCATAACACACCTCCCGAAACGACCATCCACGCAGCGGTCATGACCGCGCAGGCAAGCGCGGAAATACCGAAAAGGCGGAACACCGAAGCCGCAGGACGCCCTTCCTTCCGATAGAAGACAAAAGACGCGTCGAGACACATCGCCATTGACGCGACGAAAAAGAAAATATGGCTCACGCCTTTTCCGAAAAGCAAACAGGAGATGACGCAAAGAACCGTAAACGGAGCGAAAAGAAGCCAACTCTTTCCCTCCGCGTCAGGCATAAATCCGGAAGAAAAAAACCAGAAGGCAGATCCGGCAAGACAGCAAAAAACGCCGTAAAGCACGCTCGTAAGAACACCCGCGCCGCAAAAAACCGCACCGCAGACGCACATCACGAGAGTGCAGACAAGACCGCAGATTTTATACCGTTTCTTTTCCATAACCGTTCACTCTTTCCCGACTTTCGGACGAAAGCGGGGCTTTTCGTTTTCTTTATGTGATCCGTGCGCAACACGTCAGAGAAGAAGTCTGAGAACTATAAGTTGTACGGCTCCTATCCCGACGATCGTCGCAAGTGAAATGATCTTCCGTTTCTTTATGCCGCCGAGGTTCAGATAAATCATCAGATAATAAACGGGAATCAGCTGTATCAACGCGGTGACAAGCAAAAAAACTCCCGAAACGTTAAGCGAAAAAGCGAGGCGCAGAACAAATCCCGTGAATGAGATAAACAGAGGAAATCCGAAGGACGCGCCTATCGCGTAGGACAACTCCTGAAAGGCGACCGTGTCGCCTGTAAATGCCGAAATTATTTTTATAACGGAAGCGCGGAAAAAGACGGAGCAAACGCCGAAAGCAAGTCCGAGAAGAGAGATCTTGACCACATCCGCAACGCCGCAGAGTTCCGCATAATACCTGTCCAGTCCCGCGCAGAGCATGGAAAAAAGACCCGTAAGAGCAGGCAAAACAAGGCTTAAAAGCCACAGATGCGGGAGTTTTTCTTCATAAAAGAACTGAGGGCAAATGCTCGCCTCAATATAATTTCTCAGTTTTTCTCTCATACTTTTTTCTACCGTCCGTTCGCACGCGCAGACGCGGCGGGCGCAAATATTTTTACAGATATATTATAACATATATTTCGACATTTTGCAACCCCCGCCCCGATTTAAGGACGAAGCCTTTTTCGGACACACAAAAAAGGGTCGGAAAAGCCCGTAAAAAGACTTTTCCGACCTTGACGGTTGTCCGTATGGCAGATCCGACTCCGTTCGCTTATACGGTGACATCTCGAAGAAACGGGATCGAAGATGACGCACCTTTAACGGACACCGCGACAGATGCCGCCTTTGAAGCGATCTCCATCGACCGTTCAACGCTTTCTCCCTTTGTGACGGATGCGAGAAAATATCCCAGAAAAGTATCTCCCGCCGCGGTCGTATCGACGGTTTTCGTCTCAAAGATCGGCTGAGCAATAAACTTTTCGCGGTTTTTGAAAACACTGCCGTCTTTCCCCAGCGTCAGGATCAGATCGCCGTCGGGGATCTGCATAATAAATCTTTCCGTTATCTCACGGATATCTCGGCTGCCGAAAAGCGCTTCGCCTTCCGTCTCGTTGCAGAACAGCCATCTGACAAGCGAAAGCGGAAGCTTTTTAATGTCGGAATGAAACGGCGACGGGTTGAAAGCGATCCTCATATTTTTGCGAGAGGCCGTTTCAAAGGCGATATCAAGCCCCGAGATCTCGTTCTGGACGACCAATATATCGTCCCTTTCCGCATCGAAAAGAAAATTTTCAATATACCGACGGTCAATGCAGCGGTTTGTTCCCGGATAAAGCAGAATGCAGTTCTGCCCGCTTTTATCGACCTGAATAACGGCATGACCGCATCGGCGGGAAATCGTTTCGATCCGTGATGTATCGACTCCCGCAGACGACAGAATTTCGGTCAGGAATCCACCGTCCTCTCCGATAACCGCGCCGTGGATGACCTCTGCGCCCGCCCTTGCCAAAGCAACGGACTGGTTGAGCCCCTTTCCCCCGGGGAATATCTGCATTTTATCCGAGGACAATGTCTCCCCTGCGGAGACAAAATGATCCACGTCATAAACATAATCTATGTTCAGCGACCCGAGATTATATATTCTCATAACGTTCTCCCAAAGCCTTGAACAGATCTTCAAACAGTTCGTCTCTGTTTATCTGATACACACATTTGATGAGATGCCTGTTTTCATCGCAGGCATACCGCTTATCGTATTCCGGGACGGGACTCGGAGTAAGCCTGTCGCTCATAAATCTGTCGCCGTCATTCAGAAGCCACGCCACCGCCGTGACGTCCCAGAGAACTCTTGTCCACGGTTTGCCCGCTCCGTAAGTCTCGGCTTCCGAGACCGTGTTGTCGCACAGATAGTCACACAGCGCGTTCTTCCCTTTCAGCCAATGCAACAGTTCGTATTTTGACGTTGCGAAGCGGTCTACCACCCCCATGCAAGGCAGTTGCACCAAAGGCACTCCGCAACCGAAAACGATCCGCGCCGCGGCAATATCCTGTTGCATATTGAACTCGTAAGCGGCATTTGATACGTGTTTTGCGTGTCCTCCGAGCCAGACTATAACGCAGTTTTCTTTAATATCCGGATTTTTCAGAATTGCGGAAGCCACGTTTGTGACGGCTCCGATAGAAACGATATACAAAGGCTTTTCCGGCGAATACTTTTTCGCAAGATCCGCCATAAAATCCGCAGCCTGCGACTCAATCGGCGTATTTTCGTCCGTCAGATAGTTTTCGGAGCCCTTAAAAACAATGTCTTTGAGGTCTTCTTTTCCGGCAAGGGTCAAAAGTTTCAATATTTCAAGATAACTTTTTTCCATGCCGTCTTTCGGAGAGACCGATTTGCAGTTCAGAAACGGCGCCGCGCAGATACCTTTGACATGCAATCTTTCGGGACAGCTCAGCAGATAGCTTATAGCGAACTGGTCGTCGATTTCATTGTAGGCGTCCGTATCGAGCACGACATCGACCTCCCCGCTCGGCGAGGTTAAGTTTTTCAAATACTGTTCAATCTTCATACATAAGTCCCCTTTCCGATTAAAATTTTACTTCCTATCGCCTTCCGATACTATAATACATCGGCTGATTTTTTATATTAAACGGCTTTGACGAAAAAAATTACTTGAAAACCGATCGGTTATGGGTTATAATTATAAAAAACGGATTTTGAGGTGCGAAACATGCAGAATCTGAAACTGATTTCGATCTGGAAAGCCCGGAGACAGGGGTATTTTCATGTAAATTATCATTCGCATAAATATTACGAATTGGTTTACTATACATACGGCAACGGACAAACGACAATAGAAGACAGCACCTACCGTTTTTCCGACAACTGTTTTTCGGTCATTCCTTTTTCCTCGGAGCACGATGAAACGCACTTTTCGGATTCGGAGGTCATCTGTCTCGAATTTTCGGGCGTGCGCGATCTTCCCATAGGTTTTTACAAGGATTCATCGCTGACGGTTCACAGAATACTTACCGATCTGCTGAATGAAGTGAAAGAACAGGATTACGGCTATGACGATATGATGTCATTAAAACTCAACGAACTTTTGCTGTATATACTCCGTAAAGGACGAAAGGCATCGGACACAAAAAACTTTGAATACATAATCAACTGTTTGCAAGAGAACTTCCATGAGAAGATCGTCCTGTCAACTTTCGCGGAACAGCTCAATATCAGTTATGACTATTTCCGTCACCGCTTCAAATTGATCACGGGTCTTTCCCCGCAACGATTTCTGACGGAGCAGCGTTTGCTCGCGGCGGAACACATGTTAAAGACAGGGACATATAACTGCACCGAAATATCGTACCGATGCGGTTTTTGCACATCGGCGCAATTCTCCGCGCTGTTCAAAAAAAAGTACGGTGTCACCCCGTTGCAATTCAGAAAGACGCACGGTTAGTTTTCTATCTGACGGATTTCGCAAACAGCAGGCGGCGCGCCCCGATCGGGCGCGCCGTCGAATCTTTTTCCGTCTGTCGGAATTTTCGGAAGTAAGATCAAAGTCTGACCTTGTAGATCGCTTTCGTGATCTTTGAATGTTCTCCGTCGGGAACCATCGGCATATGAACGTCATTCGGAAGGCAGACGCAGAAATATCCGGTTTTGAGAGTGACGACCGACTGCGGTTTTCCGTCCGCAAGCAGATAGTCGCCCTCCGCGTCGTATTCTTTCGTCACGCTCATTTCGGAAATATCCGAGACATACACTTTTTCGCCGCCGTTCACGTCGACGTGAATATCGACATACACGCGATGCGCCTCATAAGTATTTTTATCAAGGGGAACAAGGTCGCCCTCATTGATAAAATTGTAGTAGATGTCGTCGCCGTCGACCTCGTTTCTTCCGGGAACGGACTTTGAAAAATCATTGTGCGCCGCATGTTCCAGCGCGCGGTAAATACGTTCGTTTATGCCTTTGTAATTTGAATAGTTCGTAAGTTTATCGCTGATCATAAAATATCTCCTTGGTTCTTATCTTTAATCTGTTTCGGCAAAAAAACATTTGTTCTGCCCAAAATCTCGGCGAGCCGAAACGGGCTTTTCCGTTATCGGAGTTCGATCTCCGTCGCCATGGTCATATACTGTCCCTGTTCGGCAAACCAATGGCTCATCAGGACGTTTCCGTTTTTAAGAACGATCGCGCCGGGCTGTCCGAACTTCAAAAAGCCGAATATCTCGGCGGCTTTCTTATCGCGGACAACGGGGGTTGCGGGCTCCCAGACAAGAAGCTCGTCCTCGATCTCCCATTTCCCGTTTTCAAGGTTGACGATATATGCGTAAATGCCGGGTTTGTCGGTATCTCTTCTGCAAGCGTGAAGTGCGAGCAGTTTATTTCCGCCGATCGCACAGACGCTCGAAGCCTGTCCGCGTATACCCGTATCCGCCGGTTTGGAGAACGTTTTTCCGCCGTCGTAGGAGACCGTGTAATGATTGTTCATTCTTTCGCCGGTCTTAACGTTTTCATTCCAGCCGATAACGACGATCGCTCCGTTTTCGAGTTCGCAGCATCTCTGCTCGTAGCAGGTGACACAGTCGCCCTCAAACTCCATGCAAACGGTATCGTCGTTCCAGGTTTTTCCCTCGTCGGTGCTGTGAAGAAGTCTTCCGCAAAGGCGGGACGACATTTTTCCGCTCCAATCGGGAAATCCCGTTATCGGTGTTATCCAATCTCCGTTTTTGAGAACGGTCACGGGAGCGGACGCTTCCGTATGATGTCCCCACGCGTTCGGAACTTCCTCATGCGCGGACCATGTTCTGCCGCCGTCCTCGGAACGGGTGATATAAACTCTGTCGTCGATCAGTCCGCCCGTCTCGGGATTTCCGATCGGCCATTCGGGATGATCCCTGTCGTACTCGTACCCTATACCGACAACGCGGTCTCCGCCGAGAGATGTCACCTTGCAGCAGTCGGTGACGGGGATCTTCTCTCCGCTCTTATCGAACATCTGAAAAGGTCCTTCCCATGTTTTTCCGCCGTCCGCACTGCGGGAGATGTAACTCGTTCCGTCAACGCTCTCGAAGGCTTCCCCTATCTGATATGAGCAAATGACCGTTCCGTCTCCGAGCTGAGCAAGGAACGGAAACGCCGCCTGACGCGAGCGAAGCTGCGGAAGCGGATTATCGTAAATAATTGATTGAGAAATGACTTTCATCGTGTTTCCTCCGTATGTTTTCGTTTATACTATGAGTATACAATAAACTTTCCTCTTTTTCAATAGGTGAAAGCAAAATTTCAAAGAAAAAAGTATTGAAAAACAAACAAAATTATGATATAGTAGATTATATAAGTAAAATTTTGCCGTCCCGAGAAAGGCGAAAACCGGCAAGACAATGTTTCGGAGCCGGGTCACCGCTCAAGAAAGGAAAATTTAATGTCGGAACTGTCAAAGGTCGTTATTCTCATCCCGTCTTACGAGCCGGATGAAAAACTTCCGAAATTGCTGAATGAATTGCAGGGACTTCCGTTCGGCAACATACTGATCGTCAACGACGGAAGCGGAGAACGATACGAAGATATTTTCAACGAGTGCCGCGCGTTTCCGAACGTCGAGGTAATCGGATATGAAACAAACAGAGGCAAAGGCTTTGCTCTTAAAAAGGGATTCGCATATATCAGGGAAAATCATCCCGATTTTACCGCCGTCGTAACAGCAGACAGCGACGGACAGCACACGCCGAACGATATTCTCCGCACGGCGCAGACTACGCTTGAAAATCCGGACAAGCTCGTTCTCGGGTCACGGTGTTGGAATGAAGAAAACATTCCTTTCAGATCACGATACGGGAACAAAATAACAAAGTTCATTTTCAAATGGATCAGCGGGACAAAAGTCGAAGACACGCAAACGGGGCTGAGAGGCTTCTCCCCCGCCGTCGCGGCAGAGTTTCTGAAAACAAAGGGAGACCGCTTTGAGTATGAGATGAATATGCTCATGGAAGCGCGGCTCCGCCATATCGAGATCCTTGAAATACCCATCGAGACCGTTTACATCGAAGAAAACAAGTCTTCTCATTTCCGTCCGTTCAAGGACTCGGTCAAGATATATTCGGTCTTTTTCAAGCACCTGAGCAAGTTCATCATATCGAGCCTGTCCGCGACAGTCATAGACTTTGCTCTATATGCGATCATGTTGAATGCGGTTTTCGGATATACGGGGGAAAACACGGGATTTCTCGACAATCTGACCGATTACAGGATCGTGATCTCATTCGTTGTCGCGCGCGTTCTGTCATCCGCGTTCAATTTCGCGATCAATAAGTATGTCGTGTTCAAAGAGCGCAAGCGCAGTGCAAAAGAGATAGTGAAATATTATGCGATCGTTGTCGTTGTGTTCTTATGCACGGTGCTTTTGAACAGTCTTTTCCTGACGGTCGGCGTCGCGCAATGGCTCTGCCAACCCCTTGCGACTTTTATAATGTTTTTTATCAGTTATTATTTCCAGCGCGTGATCGTGTTCAAATAAACGGAAAGGAAATGAAAAAATGGGCTTTGCAATCTTCGGAGGGAAAAAGAAAAATCCGCTTATAAAAAAGAAGACCGACACAAACGTGTATATCATACTTGCGTTTATGATCCCGTTTGTTCTGATGTTCCTTCTTTACGGGCTCGAAAACTTCTCGGGTTTCAACAAGATCATACCTGATTTTGTTCACGATCTTCTCAGGAAACTCGGATTTTCGGTCAGGGAAGACGAACAGCAGATACTCGTCATCGATATGTGGCATCAGTATTTCCCGTTCTTCAGACAAATGAACGAGACGCTGAAAGAAGGCGGAAGTCTTCTTTATCAATGGGAAAACGGTCTCGGAACGAGTTTTCTGCCGGTTATCGCGTACTACTGCTCTTCCCCGCTCAATATTCTTTCTTTGCTTTTCCCGTCCGATTTTCTCGTCGAGGGAATGGCGCTTCTCGTCATAACAAAAATCGCGCTTTCATCGACCTTCATGTTCATATACCTGAAAAAGACGTTCTCGCGCAACGATTCCGCGACGCTTCTTTTCGCGTTCATGTACGGTTTCTGCGCGTTCAACATGGGCTATTCGTGGTGTACGATGTGGCTGGATGTCGTTATGCTGCTGCCGCTTTGCATCCTCGGTTTCGACAGGCTTCTGAGCGAAGGTAAGTTCCTTCTTTATTCCGTAACGCTCGGTCTGATCATGTACAGCAACTATTATATAGGCTTCATGGTCTGTGTTTTCCTGGTTTGCTATTATCCCGTGCGTTATTTCTCAAATCCCGAAAAACGGGGCACGAAGAAATTTTTCTCAACTACCGCGGAAGTCATTGCCTTTTCCGCGCTCGGGTGCGGACTTGCTGCGTTTATGCTCATTCCGACCTTCCTTTCGATGCAGAACAACTCATACATGAATAAGGGCTTCTCGGCGGCGCTCACAACGTATCAGACATTTATAAGAAGCATCGGGAACCTTATGCCCGGCGTCGATGTGACTTACAGAAACGGTCTGCCGAACATTTATTGCGGCTTCCTGACCGCGATTCTCGGCGCGACCTTCTTTGTAAACAAAAAGATCCCCACGAGAGAAAAGGTACTCAACGGCGCGCTCCTCGGATTTCTTTTGATCAGTTTCAACTGGAACATACTCAACTTTGTATGGCACGGATTCCATTTCCCGAACGAACTGCCTTACAGATTTTCTTTCCTTTTCTCATTCGTCCTGATAACGATCGCGTTCAGATCGTTCAACCTGATAAAAGGCGTCTCCAAGAAAAAACTTGCGGGAGTCGCGGTGGGGATATTCGCGTTTCTTCTCCTGCTTGAAGCGATCGAGAAAGATACGTTCTCGTATGCGACGATATATATCGGCATAGGACTTCTGATCATATACACGCTTGCGCTGTACGCATACAAAAAAGGAAAACTCAGAAAATGGGGCAGCCAACTCGTCATTGTGATCGTGGCTGTATGCGAGGTCACGGCGGTCTCCTTCCACAGTCTCGCGCAGGTCGGTTCGTCAAGCAAAAAGAGTTATTATTCGACCTACAATGACATGCAGACGCTTCTGAAAACGGCGGAAGCAAACTCCTCGGGCTTTTACAGAGTCGAGGTCTCGCGCAACTGGACGGTCAACGACCCCGCACTTTACGGGTACAACGGAGTTTCCGAGTTCTCATCGGTCATCAACTCGCATCTGACGGACTTTACGCGTTCTCTCGGGCTCAACTCGGGAAAGGGCGCGAACAGCCTGGTATACTGTCATGCTTCCCCGGTAATAAACTCTCTTTTCAACATTAAATATCTGATAGGAAACGGCTATACGGTCGCAGATGACTCGCATCTTACGCTTGCGGCACAGTCGGGAAACTCTTCTCTTTATGAAAACAAGTATCCCCTGTCTCTCGGCTTCATGGTAAAAGACAGCATATACGAATATACGATGGATGAGACCTCCGTCCGCACCGAGGCGCAGGAGAATCTTATCAACTACGCGACGGGATTGAATGTTACGCTGTTTGATGAGATCGAGTCGCCCGAAATAAGTTCGACGAACACAACGAGCACATATCGCGGAGCCGGATCGATCGTCAACTCCGCGCCGACGAACACAAAACAGTCGGCGAGCGTTTCGCTCACATATGTATCGGACAAGGATCAGGATATTTATTTCGGTATTTCAACAACAAACCTGAGCGGCATCAGCGTTACGGTAGGTGAAGACGGGGAAAAGATATCTTATCCGAGTCAGGGTAAAGCCGCCATTCTCTCCGCGGGCAGAGCCGCCGCAGGAGATAAGATCCGCATTGACGTCACCTTCTCACCCGGAAAGATCGGAGATATAAAAGCCCGTGTATACGGTTTCAACGATTCCGCATGGGAAAAGGCTTACGCGCAACTCAGCAAAAACATGATGACGGTCACGGATTACACAGACAGAAAGGTCACGGGAACCGTCAAAGCGGATGAAGACGGCGTGCTTCTGACGTCGATCCCGTATGACAAGGGTTGGAGCGTGAAGGTCGACGGCAAAGAAGTCGCTGTCAAGCCTCTCTGCAACGCGCTTTGCGCTGTTCCGCTCTCTGCGGGCGAGCATACTGTCGAGTTCTCGTTCTTCACTTACGGGCTTACGGCGGGAATAATCGTCAGCCTTGCGTGCGCGGGACTTCTCGTTCTGATATTCATCATGTCGAAGAAGAAACCCGACTCTCGGAAAACCGACGGCGGAGAGGATGAAAAACAAGCCCTGTCCGAAGCGGAAGAAAACGTTTCCGATGACACGAACGGGGAAGATACCGACGTGTCGGAAACAGAGAAGTATACGGAAAGCGTTTCCGAAGAAGACAAAGCGGAAAGCAAGACCGACGGAGAGCCGAACGAAGTCGGGGAAGATGAAAAGATCTCCGAAACAGAGGACGGCGAAGACGGTCACGCCGAATGACCGGACAGATAAAACTTTATGCGGCTGAACGGAAGTTCAGCCGCTTTTTCCGTATAATGAGACACAGACCGGTCAATACTTTTTCCGAGGTGAATATTATGCAACTTTCCCAAAAAGAAACTGACCTTCTGAAAGACATGAAGGATCAGGAAATGCTGTGTGTCGAAAAATATACGAAACACTCGCAGTCAGCGATCGACCCGCAGCTCAAAAATCTGTTTTCGCAATTTGCGCAGACGGAAAGAGAACACTACGATATGCTCGTTCAGATGGAGCAGGGCGCGGTTCCGTCGCCGGCGGTCGCGTCGGGAGCGACGCCGACATTTTCCGCGACTTATCAGACGGAAGAAACGCCCGACAAACAAAACGACTGCTATCTTTGCACAGACCTTCTCACAACGGAAAAGCACGCATCGCATCTGTACGACACCTGCATTTTCGAATTCGCGGACGAAAATGCGAGAAATCTGCTGAACAGCATACAAAAACAGGAACAGGGACACGGAAAAGCCATCTACGACTATATGAGCGTAAACGGGATGTATTCATAAAAACTTTCCGCACCGATCTCCGTGTATGGCGGGGATCGGTGTTTTCAGGGTAAAATCAAAAATTTTTATCAAAAAATTTTACATTTTTTTCTTTTTATCCCTATCCGAATATAGTATAATTAAGATATAATATTTCGATCCGGCGGGACGGGAAAGATCACGGGATCGCATTCGACCGCAAATCGAAGGATCGGAAATGAAAGGAGAATGTCGGGATGAAAGAAAAAGAGAAAAACTATCTGAAAAAATTTGCCAAAGAATGCACTCTCCCCGTTTTCGACAGAGAACTTTACGCAAAATACGATGTTAAAAGAGGTCTGCGCGACATAAACGGCAAAGGAGTCGTCGCGGGGCTGACAAATATATCCGAGATCAAAGCCTCCGAGATCGTTGACGGAAAATCCGTTCCCGCGGAAGGAGAACTCTATTATCGCGGATATCCGATAGAAGAACTCGTCGGCGGCTGTCTGAAAGACGGAAGATTCGGGTTTGAAGAGGTCGCATATCTTCTTCTGACGGGAAAACTTCCGACGGCAAAGGAATTAGACGAATTCAGAAAATACCTGACATCGTTTTATACTCTTCCGAAAAATTTCGTCCGCGACATAATCATGAAATCTCCGTCCGAAGACATGATGAACACGCTTATCAGAAGCGTTCTCGCGCTGTTTCCTTACGACGCGAAAGCAAACGACACATCGATTGAAAACGTCGTTCGTCAATGCGTCATGCTGACGGCCGTTCTTCCGATCTTCACCGTTTACAGTTATGCCGCGTGCAATTTCTATAAAAAAGGTGAGTCGCTGATAATCCACAGACCGAGAACCGATCTGTCAACCGCTGAAAACATACTTTATATGCTGCGCCCGGACTGTTCGTACACGGAACTTGAAGCCCGCGTGCTCGATCTGGCGCTCATTCTCCACGCAGAGCACGGCGGAGGAAACAACTCGACATTCACGACCCATGTCGTGACCTCCTCCGGAACGGATACATACTCCGCTGTCGCTGCCGCTCTTTGTTCTCTCAAAGGGCCGAAGCACGGCGGCGCAAATATCAAGGTCGTCCGCATGATCAAAGATATGGAAAAGAATATCAACATCACAAACGACGACGAAGTCAGAAAATACCTTGAAGACCTTGTTGACGGCAAGGCTTTCGACAGGGCGGGGCTCATTTACGGAATGGGACACGCAGTTTACAGCATTTCGGATCCCCGTGCGAAAATATTCAAGAATTTCGTTCAGAAACTCGCGAAAGCGAAACACAGAGACAAAACGTTCGCACTTTACGACAAGATCGAGCGTCTCGCTCCCGAAGTCATCGCCGAGAAACGTCACATTTACAAAGGCGTTTCGGCAAATGTCGATTTTTACAGCGGCTTTGTTTACGATATGCTGAACATTCCGACGGAACTTTATACCCCGATATTCGCTGTCGCCCGTATCGCGGGCTGGAGCGCGCACAGGATCGAAGAACTGACAAATGAAGGGAAGATCATCCGTCCCGCGTATAAGAGCGTCGGAGAACATAGGCAATACGTTCCGATGAAGAACAGATAAAACATAAAAATCGGTATGTCACACACGGACAGGCAAAAATCCCCGTCTGCGTGCGACATATCGCGGCACAAAACAAACTGCGCAAAAGCGTTATGCTTTTGCGCAGTTTTTGTTTTTTCGCCGCCGGCGGAATAATAAGGATGCCGACGGAATTTTCCGTTTTCACACAACCGTAATGTATTAGGAGACGGCTGTATGAAATATACACCTTAAAAAGTTATGTTTTAACGCCCGGTATACGCAATCGGACGGTCAAAACGAATAACCGCCGCGATAGTTGAAGGCATAATCGACAACCGCAATGATCACGATAAGCCATATAATGAAAAGCACCGTCATCACTATACCTGTAATAAGCCCGACTACCGAAAGTATTCTTCCGACTTTCCCTCCCTTATTGACGGGACGTCCGGTCAAACGGGTATAAAGGTTCGCCTTTGACATGCCTATCGCCGAAAAGATTATTCCGAGAAAACTGAGAAAGAACGTACAGGAAAAACTGAGGCCGAGAATTCCCCATAGCAAAACATTCGGAAGTTCCCGCTGATCGGAAACAGACATCGGCTGAGAATAATCGGATTGTGCATCCTCGTACACCGGAACGGGCTGAGACTGCTCCGGATATCGAACGTCGTACTCCGCGTTAACGGAAGGCTCCTCGCGTACAAGAGAAACCCCGCAATTCGGACAAAAAGATGATCCTTCTCTGATTTCAGTGCCGCAATTCGGACAAAACATAAAAATACCGCCTTTCCTGCGAATTATCGCTTAAAAAATATTATAATTATAAATTTTCAAGAAACCCGATGACCGTTTCGTCATATTTTTCTTTGTCAACGGGACGGATGCGCGAATGCGCTCCGTGCTCGAACCATGCTATCCGCTTATGTTCGCTCCCGCAAGAGGAAAACAACTGCTCGGCTTTTCCGGGAAGAGAGAAATTATCCTCTCTGCTGTGAAGGAAGAGTATCGGTTTTTTCATTTTCGGAATGCGCTTTATCGGACCGTCGGTCACGACATTTGCGCCCGCAACGACGCGTATCCAAAGCATTGTTTCGATCGCAAACGGAAACAGCGGATGATGATCGACGATCATATGCTGTCTGAACGTATCGTAGAAATTAACATACATTCCTTCCGCGGTCATCCCTGTCATGTAATCGGGACAGCCGTCGGAAGTAAGAGCGAACAGCCCCGTCGAAGAACCGATACAGATGCCGTGTATAAAAACCTTGCTGTTGCCGAGTCCGTCATGAAGCAGTTTTCCCCATTCGAGAACGTCTCTGTACTCCTTATATCCGAGAGAACTGATCTTTCCTTCCGAAAGACCGTGGGCGCGGTTGTCGATCGCAAGAACGTTATACCCCGCACGGCGGTACGGTTCCGCAAAATAGCAGCAGTAAAGGCACGACTCCGTGCGTCCGGCAATGATTATGACAGCCTTGTCAGAGCCGAAATCGAAATATTCGCCGCGGAGAGTAAGTCCGTCGCTTTTAACGCTGACTTCCGTCATCCGAGATAAATATTTTTCACGCCATGCGGTCCCCTCGTCAAACATGCCCATATACTCTTCGTCGTCAGGCATACTGCATTCGCGCCCCCACTTTTCGGGTTTGTCCCGAACGAGTAGGATCTTGTACAGAAACCCTGACATAATGATCGTCGGTATGACGAAAAAGAAGAGTAAAAGTCCTATTACCGTAAGTATTATCCAGCCTGCAATTCCCATTTTATCCTCTTTATATAACTCCTATGACCCAACGGCGTATTTCCTGCCCGCCGTTTATGAAAGTCACGTCGAGCAACGGATACTTTTGTTCAAGTGCTTCTCTGAGGTTGTCTTCGTCCTCTTCGGAAGCGTCCGCGCCGCGTATAACAACGCAGACTTCCCTGTCCTCCATATCCCGTATGCTTTCAAGCGCTTTCATGATACAGTCCGTCTGCGATCCGCCGCAAGCGACGACACGTTCTCCCAAAAGCGCGATCTCATCGCCTTTTTTGCAACGGATACAGCCGTCGGAATAGTCTTTCGACGCGCGCGCCTGAGTCACGGACGCAATGTTGCCGAGCGTTTCTTTCATACTTGAAAGCCGTTTTTCAGTATCGGGATCGTCGCCTATATCCATTGCGAGAGAAAAGTAACCGCCCGCGAAATCGCACGAGGGCAGGACCTCGACGTTTGTCAATCCGCTCAGACGCACCGCCTGCTCCGCGACGGAGACCGAAGCGGAATTGTTCGGAAAGACGGCTATACGATCCGCATCTGTCATTCGGAAAGCGTCAACGAAATCTTTCGCGGAAACGTTCATCGTCGCTCCGCCGTCGATAACAACGTCACAGCCGAGTTCCCTGAACAGTTTTTTGACTCCGGCTCCGGTCGCAACGGCTACGACCGCCAGCGGCTTATGCGCGATCTTTCCGCGTTTGTTCGCATCGCGGATATTTCGCTGGATCTGCATATTATCCATTTTGAAGGAGATGAACTCTCCGTACACGCGGCTCATCGCGATGACTTTTTCGGGGCAGAAAGTATGTATGTGGACCTTCACAAGTTTTTCGTCGCGCGCAACGACGAGCGACTCTCCGAACTGTTTCAGTTCTTCCGTGAACGAATTGAGGTCAAAACTCTGTTCGTATGACGCTCCGTTCATGAGTTGAAGAACAAATTCGGTGCAATACCCCTCTTCAAACGGACTGTCCTCATTGAAGACCGCCCTATCGGGTTTTGTTAATGTATAAGTTTCTTCCTGAGTGTTAAACGAAGGATCACGGATATCTCCGTAAAAGTATTTCAGCATTCCCTCGAAGATCGTGATTATCCCCACGCCGCCGCTGTCAACAACGCCTTCCTCTTTTAACACCGAGAGCATTTCGGGGGTGCAGGCAAGCGTTTTTTTCATCTCATCGACATACATCGAAAGGAGACTGTCCACAGTTGTCGATCCGTCGATACGTGAGAGTATATGCTCGATGCCCTCGCGCATGACTGTCAGCGCGGTTCCTTCGACGGGGTGTACGACCGCTTTATAGGCGGCTCGGTACGCGCTTATCAAAGCCTTTTGCAATCCGGAAACATTCGCGCTGTCCGAACGGGAAAGTTCGGAATAAAAACCCTTAAAAAACTGCGAAAGGATAACTCCCGAATTTCCTCTTGCACCGAGCAGCATTCCCTCCGTGACGCCTTTCAGGTATGTTCCTAGAGGTTCGCACGGTTCGGAGTTTTTCAGCCCGTGTTCGAGCGTCATTCGCATATTCGAGCCCGTATCCCCGTCCGGAACGGGGAATACGTTGAGCATATTTATTTCTTCTTCCCGCGTTTCAAGTTCCGCCAGCCCGTTTCTGAGCATTCCGCAGAAATGAACGCCGTTGATTGTTTTTGTCTGCATAACGATCACTTACCGTCGCCTTTTTTATGTTTCTTTCCCATATCGACAAGCGATCTCGGGAGCATATATGTCAAAACAAAAGACAGCAACGTTCCCGCGGCGCTTACGGCGGTCATAAAATATATCGGATTGACCGAGGAAGTATCGGAAATGCTTCCCGCGGCGGCTTTGAGAGCGTTCAGAACGACATAAGAACCGATTGCGGTAGCAACGCCCGAAAAAAGCCCCTGCACCGCGAAATACATTGCGGAATTGGCGATCCCCGTTTTCTTTTCTTCGTCTGCGGCAAGTTGCGACGGAACGGAATACGCGACAGAGAACAGAGCGCCTATCGCAAGAGAGCAGAGGATACCCGCCGAAACCGAAAGAACGGTTCTTGCTCCGCCTGCGGGGATAAACGACACTCCGAACAAAGAGAGCATCCCGACGCTGAAAGTTATCAGTGCGTAGCGGAACGCCGTTCCGAAGCCGTATCTTCCGTATATCCGACGGTATATCACGAGAGCCAGCGGAACGGGGGCAAACGAACCGACCATGACAAGGATCATGTTCATTCCCGTACCCGCAAAATACTCGTTTATACCGCTTAAAAAGAGCTGAACGCCGAATGTCATGAACGAATAAACGATCATCCAGAGAACAAAATTTCTGTTCTTCATCGTGCATCCGATCGAAGTCAGCAGACCGACGCTCTTTTCGTTTACGCCCGAACTTTTGCGGTTATCCGCTTCTTTTATCATGAAAAGAGGGATAAGCATGGTCAGAACGATCGGAAGAACGATCAGCGCGACCGTTCGGATATTCATTCCGTTCAGCATCGCGCGGACACCGACATAGCCGAGAATAAAATACAGAATATCGCAAACGGATTTTACGTTAGATATAAACTCTCTGTCCTCATTCGTATCAACGATCTCGGTATAAGTCGCATAATATGTAACCATAGTCAGCGTATACGAAGTATAGAAAAGGCAAAGAACGACGCCGAGATAAACGGTGTTCAGAAGCGTTGCCTGACCGGGATTCGGAACGACGAGAAAGAGCAGATACGCGACGATCATCGGAACGAGCCCGATGATTATCGCAGGCCTGCGCCTGCCGAAGCGTGAGCGCAGATTGTCGGCAAAGGACGCCATCGGAACATCGATGACACCGTCCACGATCTTCGCGATTATGCCGAAGACCGCCCAGACGGGGATCAAAACAAGGTCTGTGCCCGCGAAGGTCTGAAACGGTTTTACCTTTTCGGCAAATCCGCTCGCGATGATCGCGCTGCAAAGATAAGAGCCCATCATAAGATTGAGCATATTCACGCCGAGAGCGGACAGCGCGTACAGCATTTTCTGTCCTCTCGTTTTCAGTTTTCTCATTTACCTTCTGCCTCTTTTATCAGCTTTTCAATAAGTTCGCGCTCGTATTTGAGATCTTCCGTAACGGGTTTTCCCATAAAATACGCCGCCATAAGACCGGGACCGACGTTTATGCCGCTCGACGGATAAAGATCCATAATATGTATCTCTTTCGGAGAAAACTTTTCTTCCAGCATCTTTTTATACTGTTCCGCCTGAGCAAGTCGGTCGGACTGCGCGATGACCACGATCTGATCTCCGAGGTCTTCGCCTACCTCCGCTATGTATGAAAGCAAAACCGAAAAAGCGTTCTTTGCGCCCTTTACCTTGCCCAAAACAGTCGTCATGCCCGTTGAGTCGATCTCGCCGATCGGCTTGATGCCCGCAAGCGTCCCGAAAAACGCTTTCGCGTGGGTCAGTCTTCCTTTTTTCGCAACGAAAGAAAGATCGTCAAGCCAGCCAGCCTGATGAAATCTCTGCTTGTTCGCTTCAAGCCAAGCGACCGTTTCTTCAAGGCTTTTACCCTCGCTTCTCAGCATGGATGCATAGATCGCAAGAAGACCGAAGGAAGGACCGAAACGAAGGCTGTCAAGACAATATATGTTCGCGTCGGGATATTTTTCGAGAACCTGTTCGCGCGCTTTATCCGCAAAGCCGAACGAACCGCTGAGCGCGCCCGAGATCGTTATGACAAGAACGCCGAAACCCTGTTTGACATACTTTTCATACTCTGCCGCGAACTCGTCGATATTCGGCGGCGACGTTTTGAAAGAATCGGGATCTTTTCTCAACTGTGCGTAAAACTTTTCACGGGGGATCTTATCCCAATCGAGGAACGAGATCATTTCTGTGTTTCCGGGAAGTACGAGATGCCCGAAAATGACCTTTATGTCATACTTCTCCCGAAACTCCGCCGTAAGGTCGCAGGTGCTGTCTGCAATAATGACAAACTTCTCCATTTTTTTATTTCCCTTCTCTTGAAAAATGAGCGTTAATAAAATTCATAAGAACACCGTCGGCTTCTTTTCCTCCGACGAGATATGACACCGTGTGATGTGCTTTTTCCGCCGTGAACATCGTTTTTTCGGAAGCGCAGGCTTCATAGTTCGCGACACCGTCCGAAAACGGGACGGTTCTGTCGTCCGTTCCGTGGAAAAAAAGCGCGGGGACTCTGCTCGCGGAAAGCGACGATGAGACATTTTTCTTTATATCAGAATGAAGCAGAAACTTTGCGACAGCACGCGTCCAGACTATGACGGAAGCCGACGGGACGTGCCTTTTTTTCAGGTCATAGCAAAGTTGCGAGAATACAGACGAATAACCGCAGTCGTAAACGGCGCCTTTAACAAACTCGGGATCGAATCTGTCCGAGGCATATTCGGCGGCGGTACAGCCCATCGACATACCGTAAACGAGAACTTCATCCGTTGAAGTGTTCGCTTTGACCCACTCGATCCAATCAAGCAGATCGTACTGCTCGTAAACGCCGAGCGTGGATTTTCCGCCGCTGTCGCCGTGTCCGCGCTGAACGGGGAAAAGCAGATTGAACCCTTCATCGTAAAGACGCGTCGCCTGAACTCCGAAATTTATAAAAGGATCGGAATGATATCCGTGAAAAAATATCGCCGTTCTTTTTGCTCCGCCGTCGATAAAGAGCCCTTCAAGTTCAGTATCTTTATATCCTTTTATGCGGACTTTTTTTCCGCCGAGCGATTCGAGCCGTTTTTTTGCCGCTCCGATCGCGCCTATATACGGCTTAAAATACTCCGTCGCCGCGACCTCTTCGAAAGAAGCGGTTTTTCTGCGCGAAAAGACCGTGAAATACGCCACTATTCCCGGTGCGACAAAAAAAACGATCCAAAAAACGGCGAGCGCCGCGACAATTATGACAACGGTCTTCATCACACTCTCCCCGACGGTGTTTTTTCAAAGAACGAACCGTCTCTCATTTCGACAAAGACAATTCTTGCGGAATCGGAATTTTCTCCGCAGACAGACAGGACAATATCCTCGTCTCCGAATACGAATGTCGAGGTTTTCTGCGACGATGTATCGGTCTTTTGCGGGAAGAAGTTATTGTCCCCCGAAGCCTTGAATATGCTTTCTTTTGCCGTCCATATCTTCAGAAACTCGACGGGAGACTCCTGCGAGCGGGCTCTTTCTTCTTGGGTAAAAGCGTGCTTCATCATTTTTTCAAGCGTCTCTTTTCCGTACATCTGTCCGCGACCGAGATTTTCGATATCCACCCCGCAACTGGAATTTGAAACAGCGACGGCAACAGATGTATCGGTATGAGAAAGCGAAAAGAAAAACTTATCGCACTCCCACTTTCCGCTACGCTTTTTTTTGAAACGCAAAGTGTCGGTATCGCAGGCAAAAACCCTCTTTGCCGCATATCCCAAAAGTTTCCAATCAACGTATCTCGCGGCTTTCAATCTTTCATTGCGGCAGGTTTCGATCTCCCTGTTACGGCTTTCGGGAAAAACCTTTTCGATCCCGACGCCGTCCGGAATATCCGAAACGAAAACGCAAAATATCTTTCGGGAAGCCCATCGCTTCCGTGCGTTTTCTTCCTGCTCGCTGCGCTTCACTCCGAGCACACATTCGTAAGCGAAATGCTCGCAATTGTTATGGAGCAGATCGTACCCGCCTTCCCCGAGCCTCGATTCGGCGATCTCAACGGTCTTTTCCGGCGGGATGCGTATTTTCGCTTCTTTTCTGTCGAACACCGCGACTTCCACAATATTTCCGCACGAAAACTCGTCGATACAGCTGCGGCAAACGACAATCTCGCCGCCTGTCGCGTATTGCGGCACGGGAGGCATCCCGAATTGAATGACTTCGCCGTCGGAAACAAAAACACCGTAATGATAAATACTTCCGAGCCTGACTCTTATCATGTCGCCCGGTTTACATTCGGCAGGCCACCACTTCATCCGAGTTTTGCCTCGATATAATCGACAACGTCCCGGAGCGTAACGAAATCGGCTACGCCCACGTTGTCAAAGCGGATTCCGAATTCTTCCTCTATGGCTATAACGATGTACAGCATTCCGACGGAAGTAAGCCCCAGATCCTCGACAAGCCTCAACTGCTCCGTACAGTTTTCGATGACCGCGGTGTTGTTTTCGTTCGCAAAAAGAAGAATATCCTTCAATTTGTCGATTATCTCTGTTCTCGTTAATTGCATTTTTTATATCTCGCAATCTTCATGCTCGGAGTTCTCGCAAAATCCGTGTCACGGACGGCAATGCGCGAAACTCTTTGGAATGACGGAAGTGTTCCGTTGATTTTTTCAAGTTCGCCGACGATATGGGGCTTGGGATCGTCAAGTCCGAGTTTTGCGACTTCCGTCGCTCTCGGAACGACTTCGAGCGCCAGAATATGCTCTCCGTTTTCGAGAACGTCCTCGAACACCTGCGAATCCTGTATAATATCAAGTTCGTTGAATTTTGCCTCGACCTCGGCGGGCGAAATGTTTTCACCGTTTGACAGTATAATTATCTCTTTTATCCTGCCGATTATGTAAAGCATTCCGTTTTCGTCCGTGCGGACAAGGTCGCCCGTTCTGAACCATCCGTCCTCGCGGGGATCTTCCTCTTCTCCGACGTAGCCGAGCATCATGTTCTTTCCTCTCAGCCAGAGTTCGCCGTCAACGATCTTCAATTCCTGATTGGGGTACGGAATACCGACCGATTCGGGATATTTCAGGCATTCCGGATTGCCCGAAACGAGGTTTGCAGACTCTGTCAAACCGTAACCGGGGAACGCGGTGATCCCGAATTTCTCATATTCTTTTATCAGATACGGAGAAACGGGAGCCGCACCGCAAATGATATATTTCATATCCTCTCCGAGCATATTCTTCCCGAATTTTTTGGAGAGGTTTAACGCCATTTCCGCAAGCGCGGGAACAAGCACGAGTATCGTCGGACGGAAGACCGCGATATCGCGGAACATATCCTTGTTATTGCGGCAGATCCAGAGCGCGCTGCCCGTGTAAAGAGATGTCAGAAGGTTTCTTATAAGCCCGAACACATGGGAAAGCGGGAGAACAAGAAGATACCTCTGTCCGAACACGTCACGGTATCCGTAACAGCCGTTGACAACGCCTTGCATGACCGCACCGTGTGACAAAAGGGCGCCTTTGCTTTTTCCCGTCGTGCCTCCCGTGAACATTATGACGCACGGGGTATCGGCGGTGCATTTCGCGGCAGGAACCGACGATGACGAAAGCGCGTCCGCCCTGATCAGTTCTATATCGGGTCTTTTGGCCGCAACGATCTTTGTTTTTTCTTCAAGTTCGGACTGATAAACAAGTTTGCCTATTCCGAACTTCATACAGCATCCGAAAACCGTCATGTCATCCAGATGTGCGGGAAGAATGACGGCGGTGAGTCCGAGCGTCGTTATCGCGAGAAACGCTTTGACGAAATCATAGGAATTCGACGCAAGTATTCCGACCCTTTTCGCGTCTCCCGCAACGAGCGGGCGGAAATGTCCGACGTCCGAACCGAGTTGTTCGTAAGTATACTCCGTTCCGTTATCGCAGATCGCAATATCGCGGGCAAATTCGGAAACGGATCTTTCGAGCATTTCGTTCAAAGTATCTGTCTCAACGATCTTTTCAAAGGTCGCTTCATCGGTATACTTTCTGAAAATTTCTCTTGTCTGTGTAATCATATTTCTCTCCCTCATACAAGTTCTTTCAATTTTTCTTCTTTCTCTTTTATGATCGCCGAAACGCCGTCTATCGCAGAAAGGGACGGTCGATTTCCGAGGATCGAACAAACATCCACGGGTTCTCCGATCGCCATTACGACTCTGCTGTAAAAATGCTCCTTCGGCTTTATATAGATCGGTATTATCGGGCTCTTTCCCTGCATAGCCATCAGCACCATTCCTGACTTGAACGAACCCATCTGCTTGTTCTCGTCTTCGCTTATGTGTCCTTCGGGAAACATGGAAACGACATGTCCGGCTTTGAGTTCGGAAACTATCGTTCGCAAGGAATTCATACTCATATCTTCCCTGTCGATCGGGATACACAAAAATCCTTTGAACAGTAGTGCGGCACGTCCCTCAAAAAGTTTTTTCAGGCAGACAAAATGCTGTCTTCTGTACCAGACCGCGAATTGAAGATAGACGGGGTCTCGGAACCCGACATGATTTGAAACGATCATAGCGCCGCCTCGTATTCTCTTTTTCGCTTTTTTGTTTTCGTAAACGAGTTTCGGTCGGAAACATATAAGTCCGGGAATCGCCGCCGTGATCTTCACAAAATCATAGAACAGATAACGTATCGAAAACACTTTATTTTTTCCTTTCGGTGTCTTGCGGGAGCAGTTGCCCGAGGCTTATCACCTTTTGTCTGAACGCTTCGGAAATCTTTTCGAGTTCCTCTTTCTCCGACATCGAACCGTCCGAAAGGTCTTTCGCATACATCGGCTTTCCGATAACGACCCTTGTGCGCCTTTTGCAAAAATACGAGCCGTTCGTATAAACGGGAATCACGGGAGCGCCTGTCATCAATGCAAGATATGCCGCCCCTTCGTGAAATCCGAGAGGACGGGCTTCTCCCGGTTTCGGGAGTCTTCCCTCGGGGAAAATTCCCACGACGCCGCCTCTTTCGACAATATCGCGGGATTTAAGCACAGCACTCATATCGTGCGCGGAACGGTCGACATATATTCCGCCGAGAGCGCGCAGAAACAGTCCGAGCCCTTTTTTCCGAAACAGGACTTCCGCCATCTGAACGCGGAGCGTTCTCCCGAAGAAAACGAACAGATAAACGGCGTAATCGAAAACAGAGGTATGGTTTGATATAATTATCGCTCCTCCGCGGACACGCCTGCCCTGAACGCTTTTGTCCTCATACGAAACTTTTGTTCGGAAGCAGAAAAACTGCACCGGCCATGAGGTTATTTTTACGAACCAGTTAAACAGAGACACCGACATCGTTCACCGAAGCCTTTACGAATTCATACAGATCTTTTGTCTTTCCGAGAGGTCTCACACCCGCGAAGGACACGGAAAAGACCTCTTCGAGTTTTGAAATCATCGCGAAATAATCGAAACTTGATCCGCCGCCGTCAACGAAGAAATCGAAATCCTCCCCGACGGTCTCCTCATCGATATTCAGAGCGACCGCAACGGCGGCTCTGATCTCATCAAACAGAGGATCGCCCGAAAGATTTTCGCTTACCGAGCGCGCCGTTATCTGTTTAAGAGTGCCGTTTTCGACCTCGGAAGCAAGCCTGCGGCGGTTGAGTTTGAACTCATCGTTCCGAAGCAGAGGCTCCGGAGTGAAATATACGTTTCTGATCTGCGACGACAGATCGAGTTCGGAAAGTATTTTACCGATCTCGTCGGAAACGGCGGCAAAACTCTTGTCGGAAATATATCCGTTGACGCCGACAATCAGAACAGGTCTCTTCGGTTCGGTCTTCCCGATACCGACGAGACAAACGCCCGTCACGCCCCGAATTCGGAAACGGGGTTCTATCAGACACGGGTTAAGGTTTTCTCCGGAAGACGAGATAACGAGGTCGTCTTTTCTTCCGAGGATCCTGTACCTTCCGTTTTTCATTTCGGCAAGATCGCGGGTAACGAACCATCCGTCGCGTTCGCGGCGTTCCCCGTTTTCGATTATGTATTTTGCGATCACCTGTCCGCGGACGAACAGTTGACCGTCTTCGATCTTGTACTCAACACCCGAGAAAGGTTTTCCGACCCAACCCGAGTTAAGCAGTTTCTTATTTTTCGAAAGTTCGACCGAGGTTATTCCGATTTCGGTCATCCCGTAACCGTTTGCGAGATGATACCCTATCGCGTTGAAAAATTCAAGTACGTTTTCGCTTATCGCGCTGCCGCCGCTTATCATGAATTGCACGCTCTCGCCGAAAATATTCTCGCGCAATTCCCTGAATGCCGTCTTTGAAAAAAGTTTCCCGATCACGGGAAGATTTCCGATTGCGCGTGAAACGCGCATTCCCTTTTCAAACTTTGCGAATGTCTTTTCGCCGCGGGCTTTTATCCCCTTTATCGCCTGCGCGTAAACGGTCTCCCAAAAAAGAGGAACGGCAAAGATATGCGTGACTTTATGGCGCTTGACGGTATTTACGATCGTCTGCGGCGACATATCCGAAAGATGGACGAAGGTTCGGGAAAAGAACGCGAACCAGATATATACTGCGACAAGACCGAAAATATGGTAAAAAGGAAGAAATGTCAGTTGTTTGAGGCATCCGTCGTAATGTTTCTTAAGCCTTCGGCAGTTTTTGATTATTCCGTAACTGCAGATGACCTGATGCCGGAATTCCTCCGCGGAGTAAGCGCATATCTTCACGCTTTCGGAAGTCCCCGACGACATGACAAGAACCTCCGTTCCGAAAAGGTCGGGAGATAATTCTTCCGAAGAAATCAGTTCGGAAGATGCGATCGTTTCAACGGAATATCGGCGCCCGTCGCTGATGACGGCTTTCGCACCGCTCGCGGCAATCGCCTTTTCAAGTGTCACATCGTCAAGACGCAGATTGAGAAGCAGCGGACGGAAGCCGCTCGCAAGTACAGCCCAGAAAGTTTCGATCCATTCGGGACCGTTGCCCATACTTATGCCGACGACAGCGTCATATTCAAGACTCGAAAGCCTGTTTTTCAAGGCGTTCGCCCTTTTCAGCGTCATTGACTTTGCTTCACCGTAAGTCGTTTTAACAATGCGGTAGCCGACGCTCATTTCATACATTATATTCTCTTTTTCGCTGAACATCAGTTCAAAAAAATGCGCAAAATCCGCATTTTCTTCACTGAATGCGCGGAGTTTTGCCCAAACGAAAGAACCGATCGTTCTATGTTCTCCGAGACCGAGATTTCTCATTTTGCTCAAAACTCCTTTTGTGTCCGGCCGCTTTTTATCGGGAAAGAATATTTCGACGCAGCCGTTCGTTATCAGTATAATAAAATATTATTGTAATTATAATAGTCCAATATGTATTATACTAAATACGGCTTATTTTCGCAATAATATAAGCATATTGTACAAAAAAATGTTACATTTTGTCGTTTTGTGTCGAATACGGGAGATAAAAACGGCTTTAATGCGTATTCTTTCGTCATTTCCGGCTTGATTTTTCGGGAATAAAAACAGTTTTTTCCTGTTCGCATAAACAAAAAACAATCGCCCTTTTCCGCAAAAACGGAAAAGAGCGATCCGGCATGATCACGCCGCTCGTTTTATGTAAATTTCTTATCTTGACCGGACGAATTTCATTTCGCCGTTTTCGTCAAGGTCTATCATCGCAAGCGAATGAACTTCAACGCCCATATCGCGGATGATGCTTCCGCCGTCCTGAAAGACTTTTTCGACGCATATCCCGACGCCGACGACCTCCGCCCCCGACTGTTCAGCAAGATCGAGAAGCCCGAGAACGGCTTTGCCGTTCGCAAGAAAATCGTCGATGATCAACAGTTTATCATCGGGTGAAAGATACTTCTTCGCAACACGCACCATGAACTCTCTGCCGTGAGTGAAAGACATAACGGGTGTCTGATAAACATCCTCGTCAACATTCTTTGTCTGAGCCTTTTTTGCAAAAACGACGGGGACGTTGCCCATATGACGCGCCGCGCTGATCGCAATCGCTATACCGGAAGCCTCTATCGTCAGGATCTTAGTTATCTTTTTTCCGCCGAACAGACGCGCGAACTCTTTTCCGCATTCATCAAGCAACTCAACATCAAGCTGATGGTTGAGAAAGTTGTCAACCTTTACAATTCCGCCGGGTCTTACAGTCCCGTCCTTGATTATTCTTTCTTCGAGCAATTTCATTGCAATCCGTCCTCCTCGGTTTTGAAGCCTCTTCCGACGACTTCCGAAACGTCTCCGACAATGACGAAGGCGTGTTCATCCGTTCCTTTTACTATCTGTTTGAGTTTGAAAAGTTCCATCGGGCGAACGACGATCATGAGCATCGGCTTCGGTTCGTTCGTATAGCCGCCGAATGCGTTGATGCGTGTCACGCCGCGGTGCAGATGTTCTGTCACTGCGGCACAGATCGCGTCTCCCTTATTGCTTATTATATAAACGACTTTCGCGCTGTCAAGGCCGTTAAGAAGTTTGTCGACGATAACGCCGTAAACGCAGACGATTATGGCTGCATACAACACGGCGGTCAGGCTCTTTGAAACAAGTCCCGCCGCGACCACGATGACCATATCGATAAACATCAAAAGTTTTCCGTATGAGATGAACGGAAAAAGTTTTTCGAGAAGAAGCGCGATCAGATCGACGCCGCCCGTCGTTATGCCGCGCATAAAAATAATTCCGAGCCCTATTCCCGTCAGCGCGCCGCCGAAAACACACGCGAGCAACGGATCATCGGTATATTTGGGAAACCACGGGAGTACCGCCGTAATATCTATCAGCGCAGATGTTATGACGATCGCGATCGCGCTCTTGAAAAGCGTTCTTTTGCTGACAAATCGGAACGCCAGCAAAAACAGCAATACGTTCGCCGCAATGACGAAAAGACCTATCGGTATATTGAACAGATAATTCAGTATCGAGCCGATACCGGTAATACCCGACACGACTATCTTGTTCGGAGCGGTAAAAGTATTTATGGCAACGGCATAAATAACGCCGCCGATAAATATGACCCCGATATCGCAAAGAAATCCGACAACCTTCTTTTTCATCGGCGAAGACCTCCTCAGTTGACCATAAGCTCAAAAAGTTCTTCTATTCTTTCCGTCCTTCCCGAAAGATACAAATACCCGAAAAGCGTTTCAAGACCCGTCGCGCGCTTATAAACGGCGACATCGGTATTCTTCGGCGGAACGGCATCGGAATTTCTCCCTCGCTTGTAAACGGAGAGTTCCTCAGGTGTCAGTGTGCCCAAAATCTTTTCGACAAATTCGCTCTGTGCCTTTGCGGAAACGAAACGTGTCGCCTCAAAATGAAGTTTTCCGTTCGTTTTATGCGAATGTATAACAAGTTTCTCGCGGACAAGCAGTTCGTAAACCGCATCGCCGAGATATGCGAGCGTCAGAGCGGATTGCTGAGACGCCTCAGCGGGAGAAACGGCGTTGTCATTCAAAAGCATTTACATCTCTCTCCTGTTTTCGAGCGAACGCGAGAGCGTTATCTCGTCCGCATATTCGATATCGCCGCCGACAGGGATTCCGAAAGCGAGCCGCGTGACGCTTACTCCGAGAGGTTTCAGCAGATTTGCAAGAAAGATCGCGGTCGCATCCCCTTCGACGGTCGGAGCGGTCGCAACAATGACCTCTCTGACGGTGTCCCCGTCCATTCTTTCGAGCAGTTCGGAAACTTTCAGATCCTTCGGCCCGATATGGTCGATCGGGGAAAGAACTCCGTGAAGGACATGATAAACTCCGCGGTATTCGTTCGTCTTTTCAATGGAGATAACATCCTGTGGCGACGAAACGACGCAGATAACGGACTTATCCCTCTTCTCGTTTCCGCAGATCGAGCAGATATCTCCGTCCGTCAGGTTCTGACAGATCGGACAGAGGTGAATGACTTTTCTCGCGTCATTGATCGCTCTCAAAAACTCTTCCGCCTGTCCGTCGGTCATGCGAAGAACATGAAAAGCGATGCGCTGCGCCGATTTTTTGCCGATACCGGGAAGTTTTCGGAACTGTTCGGTCAGCACGTCGAGAGGGTTGACATTATACGACATATCAGAAACCGAGACCGGGGATATTGAGTCCCGACGTTATTTTCGCCATTTCCTCTTCGGCTGTCGATTCAACTTTGCTTACAGCCTCGTTGACTGCGGCAACGATGAGATCTTCCAGCATCTCAATGTCTTCGGGATCAACAACCGAGGGATCGATCTTCAGAGATTTTATCTCTTTCGTTCCCGAAATCGTTATTTTAACCATTCCGCCGCCGGACGTGACTTCATATTCGGCCGCTTCAAGTTCCGCCTGCTTGTTCTGCATATCCTCCTGCATCTGCTGGACTTTTTTCATCATTGCGGCTTGCCCGCCGCCCTGGTTGGGGATCCTTACTTTCATTGTACGATTTCCTTTCCCGAAGCGCATACGCGCCCCGACGGTATTTGTGCTCTATTCAAAATCGAACAGAGGATTGTTTTCGAGGTCTGTATATTCCGAGGAATTCAGGTATTCGCCCTTTCTTCCGAGTTTGATATTTACCGTATAATGCGCCTTTCTCAGCGCATCAAGCGCTTTTTTCATGCTTTCGCGGCAATGCGCCGTGTCAATATCGCGCAGATCCTGTTCGGTCTTGCAGAGTATCAGCAGTTCGGTGTTCCGGTAAACCGCGCTGCACGCGGTTTTCAGCATCATACCGAGGAACATGTCGTCGTCCGCGACAAGTCTGCAAAAATCCTCCCATGAGCCGAATTCGCGGTATGCTCCGTCGTGCGTATCTTCTGCGGACACGGCGGCTCTTTCGGCAGGAAGAGCACTTTCGGGTTTTTCCGACGCTTCCCCGTTACTCTTTGTGTCGGCGCGGGAAGGTTGTTCCCGAGTTTCTTCCGCAGAACCGGAAATTTCCGGAATATCGGGCAAAACAGGGGCTTCTCCGTATTCGGGAGGAGGCTCCGGAATAAAATCGTCGTCGGAGGAAAAAGAAGGCGCGTTGCCGATCGCTCCGAAAACTTCTTCCGGGGTCGGCGCCGCCGTTCCGAGGCTTTTCGCCGTTTTCTTCGCGGACGCGGGGGTATCCGTAAGTTTTGCTTCCGCATAGCCGACGGGCTGAGTTTCCGGCGCGGCTGAAAATCTTTCATTTTTTGCAGGGACGGTCACGCCGCTCCGTTTTATATCTTCAAGTTCTTTTTCAAGATCCGAAATCCTCGCGTTCAGCGCTTTAACGCCTTCATTCAGTTTCGGTCCGGAAATACGAAGAAGGCATATCTCCATATCCGCGCGCTTGTTCGAACTTCTCGAAAGTTCCTGCAAGGTCTGCTGCGCGGTGTCTATCGCGTAAAGTATATGTTCGGTCGTGTAAAGCCGCGCAAGTTCTTCCAATCGCTCTTCGTCCCGCTCGTAAAGATCGAGTATTCCCGTCCTGTCACGAACATTTTTAACGACGAGCAACGCCCTGTATTCGTCAAGAAGTTCGCGACACAGAACGCTCAGGTCTTTCGCGCCGTTATAAAGGGATGAGACAGCCGAATAAAGCGCGTCAATATCCTGCTTTGCGGCGGCTTTCATCAGATCGTGTATAAGTTCCGTGTCGATCACGCCGAGAACCTCGCGGACTTCTTCCGCGGAGCCGAGCCCGATGACCTTATCGAGAACGGACAGGCTGTCGCGGACGGAACCGTCGCCGAGCCTCGCAACGGTCAACAGGCTTTCGTCATCCATCGTGACGCCTTCGGCGTCAACAATGCGGTGCAGGTGCGAAACAAGCGTTCCGACATTGACCCTGCGGAAATCAAAACGCTGACAGCGCGAAGCGATCGTCGCGGGAACTTTGTTTATCTCCGTCGTCGCAAGGATAAAGACCGCGTGCGCGGGCGGCTCCTCGATCGTTTTCAGAAGCGCGTTATACGCCGCGGGCGAGAGCATATGAACTTCGTCGATGATATAAACTTTATATTTTGCCAGAACGGGAGAAAATGCGACTTCCTCACGGAGTTCGCGGACGCTGTCAACACCGCTGTTGGTCGCGGCGTCTATCTCAACGATGTCCGAAACGCTTCCGTCGGTTATTCCCCTGCAAACCTCACATTTCCCGCAAGGCTCGCCGTCCTCGGGAGAAAGACAGTTGATCGCTTTCGCAAATATACGGGCGCAGGTCGTTTTTCCCGTGCCCCGCGTTCCCGTGAAAAGGTACGCATGGGCAAAGGTCGAATTCTTTATTTGATTTTTCAGCGTTTTAGTGACCGGGTCCTGTCCTATAACATCCCCGAACACCGCAGGGCGGTACTTTCGGTAAAGTGCCTGATGCAACCTTTTCGCGTCCTTTCCGTAAAGATCAAAGCGTCTTCCGCCGCGCTTTTTCTCCGTTTTTTTACTTAAAAAGAAGCGGGTTCCTTGCTGTGCATCCCGAAATTCCCTTAATGCTGCTCAGTTCCCTGCCTGACATGGTTCGAGACACGGGATCACGCAAGACCCGCTTCGATTTGTATTATACACCATAAAGGGAAAATAATCAAGCCCTTTGCGGCGTTTTTTTATTTTGTCAACAATTTGTTACGCGCTTAAAGACGCATTTGCGGAAAGATTTTTTTGATGCGTTTATGCGACTTTGCGAAAATCGGACACATTAACAAAAACCGCCGTATTAAAGTATAATGTTACGGGAGAGAAATTCTCCGAGGAAGCGGTTACGGAAAAAGCCGCTCCGAAAAGAAAGGATGAAAAGACGAATGCCCGAAAACTTATACCTTGAAGACGAATACGGTCTTCCGACGATGACAATGCCGTGCCGCGGCTGTGAAGACTGTCGGACTTATTTCTGTCTCGACAGCGAAAGCACCCCGCTTGCGACGTCATACACACCGATGCAATCGTTCACGGATCTTTACACACCCGAACAGGGATACAGGAGAGGAACGATATTCAAGGCGCTCGACAGACCGTTTTGCGCGGGAGGAGGAAATTCGATATGAAAAGAACGGGAAACGATCTTCTGAACGAACTCGGCGCATACGCGCTTGCCGCGCATGACACGGCGCTGTTTCTCGACACGCATCCGAACAACGCATCGGCGATGAAGAGTTTCTGCGAATACCGTGAAAAAGCCGACGAACTGCGCCGCGAATACGTAAACTCCTGCGGTCCTCTGCGAAAGAGCGACGTAACAAAATGCTGGGACGAATGGATCAGATCTCCGTGGCCGTGGCAATAAGGAAAGGATTGATAAAAGATGTTTGATTACGAAAAAAGGCTTCAATATCCGATAAAGATCAAAAACCCCGACCCGGCGATGGCGAAATTCATCATCAGCCAATACGGCGGACCGCACGGCGAGATCGGAGCGTCTCTGCGCTATCTTTCGCAAAGGTATACAATGCCGTATGAAGAGCTTCGCGCAGCGCTCAACGATATCGGAACGGAAGAACTTTCACATTTTGAAATGGTCGGAACGATCGTTCATCAGCTGACGCGGGGGCTGAAAGAAAACGATATCAAAAACACGCCTCTCGCGGACTACTTCATAGACCATACCGCAGGCGTTTATCCCGTCGCGGCGAGCGGAGCGCCGTTCAGCGCGGAGACGATCGACTCGACCGGCGACACCTTCGCCGACCTGACGGAAGACCTTGCCGCCGAACAGAAAGCGAGATTGACTTACGACAATATCCTGCGCTTTGCCGACGACCCCGACGTGCGCGACCCTATAAAATTCCTTCGCGCCCGCGAACTCGTTCATTATCAGCGGTTCGGCGAAGCAAAACAATCAACACGGAATGACTGCGGAAGATCCGATTGGGACCGGGCATAAAAACACGGTCCGTTCATTTCGCCCCTCTGTACGATCTGAGTTCTTGACATTTACATAAAAATCTTCATTTTATATGTTCACAACAGTCGGCAGAGCCGTAAGTAACTGCCGGCTCAAAAAAGAGCCGGCAGTTTTTTTGTTCGCCGTCATTGAGGAACATATCTGTCAAAACCGTTTTTTGTCAGATTAACATTCTGTTATACAGAGAGATCCTCAGTCCTCTATTGCCGCCTTTTTTCTGTTTGCGGCGATTATCCGGGAATAGTCGCCGAATTTCTTTTCACGGCTGTACGTATAAAGTCCGTTTACCTCCTGTTCGATATCGTACAACTGTGTATAACAGAACCCCATAATATTAGGCGCATCGAGAAGCGCGGAAACAAGTCCCTCGTAGCGTGTAAAAAATTCCTCCTCGGTTTTCGGAGCATCGCCGTAGCCCCATGAATTGTTTGCGGCTTCTTTTTGCTTTGACTCGGGGATCCATTTGATCCCGCCGAATTCGCTTAAAAAGAACGGCAGATCCGGAATGTAAACCTGTTCGTTTTTGTAAAAGAGGTTAAAACTGTCTGCTTTGCCGTTATATCCGATATAAGATCTGCGGAAATTTTCGGGATTCTGATCGTAGTCGTGCTGGTCGTAAATATCCGTTATAACATGATACGCGCCGGAAGTATCTATAACCGGCCTTGTGGGATCGAGTTTTTTCGTTTCGTCGTAAACGGCTTTAATTGAACGGCGGACGGTTTCGGTTGCTTGTCCCCATGTTTCGTTGAAGGGACACCAACCGATTATTGCCGGATGGTTAAAGTCGCGCTCAACAGTTTCACTCCATTCGGGGAGGAAATTCAATAATCCGCCCTCATTATTCAGATCAAGCCCCCAGTTGGCATGCTCGCCCCAAACAAGGTATCCCGCCCTGTCACAATGATAAAGAAATCGCGGTTCAAACATTTTTTCATGCAGACGCGCGCCGTTAAATCCGAGAGACATCGAAAGATCTATATCGCGTTTAAGCGCTTCGTCGGAGTTTGCGGTATAAATACCGTCGGGATAAAAACCCTGATCGAGTACTGTACGCTGAAAAACGCTTTTACCGTTAATCAGCACCTTAAATCCGTCAATTCTGACATCTCTGAGTCCCGCATAACTGTATAATACATCCGTGCCGTACTCGGTCTCAAGTGTGAATTTCAGGTCATAAAGTCTACCTTTGCCCACATCCCACAGGTGCTTTTCGGCAAGCGGAAGATGAAGTCTTGCATAACTTCCCTTTATCTCTTTTGAAGATGTGCCTGCGGGTTTACCCTCGTACAGTGCTTCAACCGTCAGTTTTCCTCCGAACGAAAGGGTCAGTTCAATATCAAATGCTCCTTCCTCTGTGTCAGGAAAGTATTTTGCTGTTTTGATATAACCTTTCGGGACAAATTCGAGCCATACCGTCTGCCAGATCCCGGTGGTACGGGTATAGTCGCATCCCTGTGAATAAAACGCACTCGCCTGTTTGCCTTTCGGCTGTTTTCCCGAACGGTTGTTATCCCTTGCATTTACGGTAAGGTCGTTTTCTCCGATATTCAAAAAATCGGTAATATCAAGAGTAAAAGAACTGTAGCCGCCGAAGTGGTTGCCCGCTTTTTTGCCGTTTATATATATGTCGCACGCATAATCCACCGCACCGAAGTGCAAAAGAACACGACCGTCCAACTGTTCCCCGGAAACGTTTATGCCGCGTTTATACCAGACCGCAGGAATAAAATCCTTATAGGCTATTCCCGAAAGTTCACTTTCGGGACAGAACGGAACAATGATCTTTTTTGTGTATTCTTCCGCTTTATCGGGTTTGAAAAGTCCGCGCTCGGCGCCGGAGACGCCGAAATCGAATTCAAAAAGCCATTCGCCGTTGAGATTTTGCCAATTTTCCCGTTGCATCATCGGTTGAGGATGTTCGGGACGGGAATTTTTTTTCTCTGTCATAAAAACCTTTCCTCTTCTTGCATTTTGATATTTTTTATTGTATAATATCATTACCAAACAGAAAAGAGAATGAGTTTTTTAAGCATAAAAGTTAGGATTTTAAGCATATGGAAAAAATATTTTTTCTTTCGGCAGTTAACGGGCATAAAACCTCCGCGTTTGAAGTTGTTCTTGCGGGGATAACATACTCCGATCCGAATTATAAAGTGTACCGCAAATGCTCCGATATATTTGTGGCGGAGTATGTTTCCGAAGGCGAAGGGACCGTTATATGCGGAGGTAACGAGTATCGGATAAAAAAAGGTGATGCGTATATTCTTCCTGCGGGAAAGGAACATTTCTATTTTTCCGACCGCACCAACCCCTGGACAAAAAAATGGTTCAATATTTCGGGAGTGCTCTGCGAAAAACTGCTTGCCGCCTACGGAATTGAAAACAATATATACTTTCCCGATGCACCGGTGGGTAATATATTCGATGAACTTCTCGGTTTTTTCGCCTCAACCACGGATATTGACAGAATAAACAGATCGGGCGCACTGTTTTTTCACCGTATAGTGCAACAGCTTTCGGCTGATACGAGCAATACTGTCCCAAGCGCGGCAGCTGAGATAAAGAACTATATTGACGGCAACATATATGAAAAACTGACCGCCGGATCGGTCGCGGACAATGCGGGATTTTCGGTCTCACAGCTCGGACGGATATTCAAAGCCGAGTACGGTGAAACGGTCTATTCATATATCCTGAAACAAAAAATCAAAACAGCGGAAAATCTTCTTATAAACACCGGGCTTTCGGTCAAGGAGATTTCAGATATGCTGAAATTCACCGACGAACACTATTTTTGCAATATATTTAAGAAAAAACTCGGAGTGACTCCGGGAAAACTCCGTAAATTTGCGGTTTACGGCAATAATACATTGCCGAATACATAAAATATTTAAGACAGTAATGTGAAATTCGTCTGCAAATAAGTTCGGAAAAGATGAATGTAATTTTCAAAGAGGCTCCCTGAGACTGTTAATCGGTCTTTGGGAGCCGAGTTTTTCTTAAAAAGATCTTTCGCACGGAAGGCAGGTCTCCTACCCGATTTCCCGACGAAAGTTTTTACCTTGAACCGATGACGGAAGATCTGCGTACACAGCCGCAACAAAAATAACTTAATGCAATTGCGTTTTGACATGAGGACAAGACTCAAATCATATTTATTAAAAGAAAACTGTCGCAAAAAGGAGGGACGGACAGCGTGACGAGCTATATTACACAAACATGGGAGCGAAAAATCGGAAACAACGTCATTTCAATCACAGACTTAAACCCTCAGTTTTCCGCGGACGAAAAGAGAGAAATCAAACTTCAGATCGAGAGAAAACTATATGATGTATTTTCCAAGTATGTGTCCGATAAACCTTGAACGCGAATTCATGTGACGCCGTTTATGTCAGGCAATCGGTCGACAGGATAGACAGCATATCCACCGAAAGTCAGGTCGAATTCTGTAAAAAAGAAGTGGATGGGCAGAATTTTAAGGTATATTCGGACAAAGGATACAGCGGAAAAAACATTGACCGACCTGCGTTTCGGGAGTTGTTGCGTGATATAAAATCCGGAAATATAAACCGTGTAATAGTTTATCGGCTTGACCGTATCAGCCGCTCTGTGCTTGATTTTGCCAATTTAATTGAAGTGTTTCAAAAGAACCGCGTTGAATTTGTCAGTACAATGGAAAAATTTGATACGTCAACCCCTATCGGGAAAGCTATGCTGATGATCGTAATGATCTTTGCGCAACTTGAACGTGAGACGATTCAGCAACGTGTTATTGACGCCTATTCATCCCGAAGCAAACGCGGATTTTATATGGGCGGAAGAATTCCGTTCGGTTTTTGTCTTAAAGAAACGCGGATAGACGGCATACGCACAAAAATGTATGAGCCGATCGAGCCCGAGGCGGAAATCGTGAAGTTGATCTTCACGCTCTATTCCGAACCGCAAACATCACTCGGAGACGTAATGCGCTATTTGGACGCGCACGGAATACGAAAGCGTGACGGAAAACTCTTCAGCCGCAGCCGTTTGCGGGATGTGGTGATCAACCCTGTATACGTGAAAGCAGATTATAGTCTGTATGAGTTTTTTAAAGCACAGGGCACCGACATTGCCAACGTACCCGAAGATTTTATCGGCACAAACGGAGCTTATCTGTATTCAGGCGATACACAAAAGCGTAAGACGGTATGTCTTGAAGGGCATACGCTTGTCCTTGCTCCGCACGAAGGACTTATTGATTCACAAACATGGATAAAATGCCGTTCCAAATGTCTGAACAATCAAAGTGTTGCAAAGCCCGTTAAAGCAAAAGCAACGTGGCTTGCGGGCAAAATCAGATGTGCCCATTGCGGGCATGCTCTTTGCGCAAAAGTATACAGGTGCAAACATAAGTCCGATAACCGCTATTACCTGTGCAATAACAAATACAATGCCGAAAGATGTCACTTCGGTTCTCTTGATGCCGATGCGGTTGATGAGATCGTATTTGAAGAAATGAAGAAAAAATTAGAAGAGTTCAAAACACTGTCCGGACACGGACAGGATGGCAGTAACATGCAAACCGTAAAACTGAAGATCCGCACAGATGCCGTCGACAGCGAAATATCATCCTTGCTCGAGAAGATCCCGACAGCCAATGACTCGGTCATGCGTTACATAAATAACCGCGTTGCCGAATTGGATTGCGAAAAAAAAGAACTGCTTTCGCAGATTGTGAAAGCAGACAAAAAATGTGAGGACAACAAAGGAAAAATCAGCGGTTATACGGAGTATTGGGATAAATTATCGATCAGCGACAGGATCACGGTTGTTGATGCTCTCATTGAACGCATTGTTGCCTCAAAAAACAGTCTTGAAATCAAGTGGAAAATATAAAATGGTCTATATCGCGAATGCATTCCGCCCTGATTGTTTCGGCGAATGCCTGCGCATATTGCAGGATAAACTGAATTGTCGGAATTTTTATGCGTTCAATCCGTCTTTCGACAAAAAAGCAAGATAGAAAAAAGTTGCGATCTCCGTTTATCGGAAGACCGCAACTTTTATTTTCAGATCAGACTCTTCGTTATTTCGAATCTTGCGGAAGACGGTTAAACCTCTGCTGAGACTTCGGTCTCAAAAAACCTGACCGCATCCGAGATGTCGTTTTCGTTCGGACGGTTTTTGCTTATCCCGCCGATAAGCTTGAACGGACCGTACGTGTCGAACCCCGGACAACCGAAACTTCCGAGGACTTTACACCCGCGCTCTTCGCCGAGGAATTTCAGAACGCGCGCCATATCCCGATTGTGGCTCCCGCAGGTATAGAGGAAAAATATTTTCTTCCCCGCAGTCATGTATTTTTCCGCCGCCGCGCTGACGCTCGGATAAAACTTGCCGTACGCAATTCCGCTTGCAAAACCTATACAATCATATTCATCCAAAGACGGAATACTGTCTTTTTCCGCATCGAAAAGCGCAACTTCGTGAGCCGCGGCAATCGCAAGGACAAGTTTTTCCGTATTTTTGTGGTGTTTTGACGCATATATTATCGCTGTTTTCATACCGTTTCACCTCATCATCTGTCTTTGAAAGCATTATAATCGCATTGCCGTATCTTTATTTTGATTATATCATCTTACGCCTCTTTTGTCAATCGGGAAAGCCGTCAACGCTCTCTTTCCTCACGTTTTCGATGATTTTTCCGTTTACCCGACAACGACCGAACGAACAAAATGACAGAAATTATATAGATACGGATTTCCGCAAGCCTCCGCAGAACATATCTTCGGAGTACCGCCTCAGATGAAACCAAATCCGCCTTCCAGCTCCCCGCGAAGCGGGATTTCATCGCGAAGCGATTTCATCCACTAAAGGTGGATTTCTTCCGCCGGCGGCGGATTTAACTGAAAAAAGCAGACTGCTTACGCAATCTGCTTTTTTCTTGTGTTGCCACTACAAAATAGATCCATATAAGGCTACCGTACAAAAATAGTCCATAATTTTTGCCATGAGGGTAGGCTTGCCCCTTGGCGATGATGGGCGCCAAAAGTGATCCTAGGTCTATCGGGCTTTCGCACCATGCTTGCAAACGAATCTATGTAGTAAAATCAATTAAGTCCTATCCCTATATATCTTGTTCTAAAAAATCATATGATAATTTACTTAATTCTTGCGCGCTGATTTCTCTGCCAAATCGACGTTATTCACCGCTAAAATATTTTATTAAATAAATATCTTCACTTAAAATCTTCACTTAAAATTGCATCAATCCATTGACAAACTCAAAAGGTCATGGTACAATTAAAAGATAAAGAATAATTAGGAGGAAAGTGTATGACAGAGCATTTACCACTATCTGTTCGGGTTCCGATTGAATCGGATAACCCAAGTATCTGCCGCAAAGAAGATCTTTGCATCAAGTGCGGACAATGCCGTGAGGTTTGCACGAATGAAATCGGTGTTCACGGTACATATTCCTTTGAGCAAACCGAAGGAAAGGCGATCTGTATCCACTGTGGACAGTGCGCAAACGTCTGTCCTACCGCCAGCATTACCGAGGTCTACGAATACCCGGACGTGAAGGCGGCTATCGCAGATCCCGATAAGATTGTTATCGTCAGCACTTCTCCCTCTGTGCGCGTTGCTCTCGGTGAGGAGTTTGGAATGGCAAAAGGAAGCTTCGTGCAGGGTAAAATGATCGCCCTTATGCGTGCTCTCGGTGCCGATTACGTTCTGGACACCAACTTCGCAGCAGATCTCACCATTGTTGAGGAAGCAAGCGAGCTTGTTCGTCGCATTACGACAGGAGATAAGCCCCTGCCTCAGTTTACAAGCTGCTGCCCTGCGTGGGTGAAGTTTGCTGAAACCTATTATCCCGAAATGCTCCCGCACGTATCAACTGCCAAGAGCCCCATCGGTATGCAAGGTCCCACCATTAAGACCTACTTCGCACAGAAGATGGGTATTGATCCGAAGAAGATCGTTAACGTAGCACTTACCCCCTGTACTGCGAAGAAATTCGAGATTCGACGCGAGGAAATGAATGCCGCAGGCAAGAAGCTCGGTATCCCTGAAATGCGCGATATGGACTATGTTGTTACAACTCGCGAGCTTGCTCTTTGGGCAAAGGAAGCGAAGATCGACTTTGCTTCTCTTGAGGATAGCGATTACGACCGCTTTATGGGTGAAGCATCGGGGGCAGGCGTGATCTTCGGTAACACCGGAGGTGTTATGGAGGCAGCGCTTCGTACTGCATACTCCTATATCACGGGTGAGGTCCCTCCGAGCGCACTTCTTGACCTTAAGCCCGTTCGCGGATACGAGGGCATCAGAGAAGCAAGCCTTGACGTCAAGGGAACCACTGTAAACGTAGCTGTTGTTTATGGTACGGCAAACGCTCGCAAGCTCATCGAACTAATCAAGAGCGGTGAGAAGAACTACCACTTCGTAGAGGTGATGACCTGCCCCGGTGGATGCATCGGTGGTGGCGGTCAGCCCAGAGATTTTGCAGCAGATGCAAACGCAAGCCGTAAGGCAAGAATCGAGAGCCTTTATAAGAGAGATGCCTCTATGACTCTTCGTTCGAGCCACGAAAACCCTGAAATAAAGGAGCTTTACGAGGAATTTTACGGCAAACCGCTCAGTGAGCTTGCGGAAGAAATGCTCCATACTATGTACACTGATCGCTCAAGCGACATCAATAAAGAAATTATAAAAGGAGAAACAAAGAAAATGGCTAAATGGAAATGCACAGTTTGCGGATATATTCACGAGGGAGAAATGACGGACGATTTTAAGTGCCCCGTTTGCAAGGTACCCGCATCCAAGTTTGAAAAGATCGCAGAGGCAAAAAATCCCTTTGCAGGCACGAAGACCGAAAAGAACCTTTGGGAAGCATTCGCAGGTGAGTCTCAGGCGAGAAACAAGTACACCTACTTCGCGTCTGTTGCAAAGAAGGCAGGATACGAGCAGATCGCAGCGCTCTTCCTTCAAACTGCAGATAACGAAAAGGAGCACGCAAAGCTTTGGTTCAAGGCACTTGGCGAGCTTGGCGATACCGCCGAGAACCTTCTTCACGCCGCTGAGGGCGAGAACTACGAGTGGACCGATATGTACGACGGCTTTGCTAAGGACGCTGAGGAAGAGGGCTTTACCGAGCTCGCTGCACAGTTCTGCGCTGTTGCTGCTATCGAGAAGACTCACGAGGAGAGATACCGCGCACTTCTGAACAACGTAGAGCAGAAGGCAGTATTCGAGAAGAGCGGTGTAACCGTTTGGGAGTGCCGTAACTGCGGACACATGGTTGTCGGTACTGCTGCACCCGAGGTTTGCCCCGTATGCAAGCATCCCAAGGCATATTTCGAGGTTAGAAAAGATAACTACTAATATCACCAAAAAACAGCGTGGAGGCAGTGTCTCTGCGCTGTTTTCTTGTATAACGAAAACCACGCGATAGTCGCGTGGTTCAATAGGGGTTAACCTGTGAGAAGAAATCGTCGGCTCTCCAACAGACTTGGCGTAATTGTCGAAAGCCGTCTGACAATAATCAGCATATCATCCTTTCTGCAAATAAAAAAAGCCAAACGCTTGGCTGATAAGCATTTGGCTATGTATGCAGAAGGCTTTTTCTTTGTCTTCAGTGGGGCAATATTTGGGATTCGCTGGTTCGAATCCTTTTGTCGGCTCAATGGATCTATTTCAAAAAGATCTTTTTTTAGCGTTTCGTGTGTTCGAGTCCTTGCGGAGAAGGGATGGATCTGTTTTGGAAGGGACTATTTGTAAACAATTTGTGTCTAACGCAAAAAACCGGAAGAATTTGAAACCCTGTCGTGGGTTCAAGTCCTTCCGGTCGCTTGTGTTCCGTATTCGATTCATGAAAAAGTGCGTTTTCGGTAGTTCGAATCCTTCGACTCGAAGAAAAATAGAAAATGGATCTATGGAAATTCGAAAAAAGTTAGGTGCGAAAAAAGCGGAGAAATCTCTCGAAATCTCCGCTTTTCTCGGTCGGATCTAAATCGACCTAAAGACTTGGCAGGGGCAGAAGGGATCGAACCCTCGGCACGCGGTTTTGGAGACCGCTGCTCTACCTGCTGAGCTATACCCCTATAAAATAAAAAAAGTGGTGGGGATTCAGGGACTCGAACCCGGGACCGACCGGTTATGAGCCGGTAGCTCTAACCAACTGAGCTAAATCCCCATATATTACCTCAAAAAATATGGTGACCCGTACGAGAATCGAACTCGTGTTTTCGGCGTGAGAGGCCGACGTCTTAGCCGCTTGACTAACGGGCCATAAGATGAAGGTATTATATACACAACCACTTTTTTAATAAAAAAAAGGAAGGTGTCGGCATCGCCCTATTTTCCCGGGCCGCTTCCAGCCAAGTATCT
>OLPF01000393.1_pt1 | contig 48368 bp, 33 predicted proteins | sample 1673121 | NCBI WGS metagenome assembly OLPF01 (sample SAMEA3136756, study PRJEB25190) | human gut metagenome
ATGCTCATAACTGCTTTGCCTGCAATCCTGTCACCTGCCAGTACAAACTGTCAGACTTTCGATTACAGACATGCAAAGGGGAAGTACGCTCTGCTGCAGCAGAAAGCACTTCCCCTTGTCTATTCTCTCCACTGCCAGCCATCAGCTGAACAGGGACCAAAATTCATTCGGCGGTACCACCCTATTTGAAATCTCCACTCGATTGCCTCGAAAATGTCAGACAGCAGATACTGCATCTGCCCTGATTCATATACTGAAGACTTCCGCTCAATTGTCCATAACGCCGGACGTGCGCTGTACTTTCATACAGAACTCCAAGGCAGGTTCATCTGTACATATGGAGACACCTCACACCGCTGATATCCTCTCTGAGCCACTGACGCAGACTACTGATCCTCTTCACTGTCATTCACATATAAATATGTTTTCACAAAAATCATTTTATGACAGGAGATGGCCTTTGTCAAGATTTTTTGCCTTATAACGACTGTGTAAATGAATTTTCCCTTGCACTTCTCCACAAATAAGTCATCATCGTCCTTGGCTTTTCTTTTCTGCTCATTGCCATTGAAGGATGGCTTGAGGACAAAGTCGCTGTTTCCGGTCTGCTGGCTGTTGTCAGTATGGCCTGCGTTCTGAAAGCCAAAAGTACAACTTTCGTATCCAAAAGATTATCTGAGAAATTCGGCAAACTCTGGCTGGCAGCTGAAGTCATCCTCTTTGTTCTTGTGGGTGCCGCTGTGGATATCCGTTACACATTGGAAGCCGGCCTTTCTGCCGTTTTGATGATTTTATTATTACAGCGCCACTTGGGGCGCTGGGAATGGATATGACGTATAAAAAATTCTTAGAAAAAGAAAAATAAAATTGCGCAACCATAGTTCATAAAACCCTATAAAATAAGTTCAAATATCTCCCGGACATCCATCTCCGAAAATGGAATAAATGCTTCCGGATTCTCCGGATGTTCCCCGATCATCTTCTCCATCCAGATCATGTCATACCATCTATTGAACTTATAGCCGCACTTCTTAAATGTGCCCACCAATTCATACCCCAGATGCTCATGAAAATGCATACTGTCATTTGTCAGATGTTCGTCCTCATGCTCTGTATAGGCAATGCAGGCATACAGATTGCTGATATGCTGTTTCTTGAGAATCTTCTCAAGTGCCTGATACAAAAGTTTTCCGCAGCCGCTGCGTTTGTAGTCTTTATCCACATAAATCGACGTTTCCACAGCCCAATCATAAGCCTTTCTTTCATGAAAAATCGATACATAAGCATAGCCGATGATATGTCCTTCCTGTTCAGCCACGATATAGGGATACCGCTTGAGAGTGCTTTCGATTCTTTCTCTGAATTCTTCTTCCGACGGTACTTCATACTCAAATGAAATCGCTGTATTTACCACATAAGGTGCATAAATCTTTAAAATCTCAACAGCATCCTCCGGTGTCGCCAATCTGATCATCACTGTTCTGTTCATTTTCTATTTCTCCTGCTTATTTACATTCTTCAGCTTTAAAATGGGCTGTAATCTGTGATTCTGCAGGCACTTTAAATGCCAGATGCTTCTTTGTCACCGGATGATCAAATTCCAGATGCCATGCAAACAACGCCAGGTCAAACCAGCCTTTCTTATCCGTAAATACAGGATTATAGCGGGTATCTCCCCAAAGTCCTGCCCCGGCATGGGCCATCTGGACACGGATCTGATGCCGGCGTCCTGTGATCAGATGAACATTCACCAGAGAATACTGCTGACCCTCGTCAAATTTTGTCCGTTTGACCTTATATTCAAGCACTGCCTTTTTGGCACCTACTGTTTTTGGAGCCACCACTTCCGTCCTGTTGGTCTTGCCGTTGCTGAGAAGCATATCTTCCAACCGTCCTTCTTTCTTCGGAAGGGTTCCCGTCAATACCGCCAGATATTCCTTGGTCATCTTATTGCCTCGCACCTGTTCACTGAGCTTTCCTGCCGCCTGCTGCGTTTTTGCATAAACCATGACACCGCCCACCGGCTTGTCCAAACGATGGATCACACCGATATACGGCATACCTTTGACCTTCTTCTCCCGAACAAGATAATTCTTCAGCCAGCTCACCATATCCATATCCGCCGAGCGTTCCTCCTGGGAGGCCATCCCGGCAGGCTTCACAACCACAATAATGTCTTTATCTTCATATAAAATCTTTACTTCTGCCATTTATCTATCCTTTTCTGTCCTTTACATTTTTATATCTATTTCTTTACTTCATTCAGAATATCGACATTCTTCTATCCACTATCATAGCAGAAGTATGGACACTTTTAAAGTACTCCTGCAAAGTTCAACTCAATATAAAATTCAGGTAACTGTTCAGAAAGAGAAGGGGCCCGCATGAAAGCGGAGCCCCTTCTTGGCATTCGAATATTCAATTCATCAGGAATTATTCCTCATCTTCTCTTTTAGATTTCTTTCTCAGTCTTAATCCTAAACCACCAATACCAACGGAAGAAATTGCTGCACCAAGCAGGCCGAGTACGCTTACAGGATCACCTGTCTTCGGGCTGTTCTTACTTGTTGTCGTATTTTTGTTTGTTGTATTGTTCTTGTTCGTTGAATTGTTGTTATTATTGTTGTTTTTCTTGTCATCCGTTGTCGCAGTTGTATCAGCTGCTTTCTTCAGGCCATCAATTGCTGCCTGCAGTGTCTTTGCTGCTTCATCTACAGATTTCTGAGATTCTTTGGCATCCAGGGCTTTTTCTGCATTTGTTAAAGCCGTCTGCAAAGTTGACCAGGTTGCGGCTGTGTAGTCATTCTTCTTGAGCCCCTTAGCTGTTGCGATGACCTTTTCAAGAGCTGCTGTATCCACAGCTGCTGTATCATCCTTCTTATCATCCTTTGTCTCTTCTTCTGTTTCAGCAGGTGTTGCTGCTTTCAGTGCATCAATAGAAGACTGGAGACTTGCTGATGCTGCATCCACTGCTTCCTGTGACTCTTTTGCTTCAAGGGCTGCCTTTGCTGATGTCAGAGATGTCTGCATTGCTGCCCAGCTATCTGCTGTGTAGTCTGCTTCTTTCAGTCCTTCTGCCTTGGCAATGGTTGCTTTAAGGGCTTCTGTGTTGACTTCTGCCGGAGCAGGAGTTTCTTTTGTTGTATAAGTGAAACTCTGTGGTAAGTAACCAGTTGCACTTACTGTGATCTCAAATGTATCACCTTCTGCAAATGGTGCTGCATCTGTCTTAATAGAACCATCTTTATTAATAATCACTGTTGCACCACGACCTGATGCTTTGTAATCTGTACCATTGACATTAACACTTGTAATATTATTGATGTAATCAGCAAATTCTTCATCTGTCGCATCTGCGGTCTTAACAAGTACCTTCTTATCCGCATCATATGCAGCTGGCATTGCTTCTGTATAAAGTTCAAATTCTGTTGTAATATCTGCATATTTGTCATTCTTATCAGAAATTGTTAATGTGTATTTACCTTTCTTTGCATTGCTGAATGTTAATACACCATTCTGAACGCTTACCCCGTCAAGGCCATCTACTTTGTATTCAGCAGCATAATCATCCGGCAGACCGGTTACAGTAACTTCTGTCTTGCCTGCTGTAATTGCCGCATTGGCTACTTCAAGGTCATGTGTGAATTTAACCGGTACATAAATATCTGCCAATGGAATATTGTACATACCTTTATCTGTATAATAGGTGACAGAAGTAATTGTCTGACCCATCATTGCTTTATAATGATCAGATGAAGTCGGGCAGCCATGAACAGCTTCTGTAAAGCCTGCTGCCCAAGCCAGTTCTTCCATTCTCCAGATGTTTTCAAGATGACGCAGACCATAGCTGCTGCCTTCTTTTGTATTGCTCACAACACCATTGATATTTGTCACACCAAGCTCTGTCAGTTTATCGCGAAGGCCATCAATATCTAACTGATAATCGCCGTAACTTGTCTCTGTTGACAGTTCTGCGCTTAAGCCTTCCAGTGTTGTCACATTGCCGACTGTCTTACCGAATGTCAGATTGCCATCTTTATCAACAGAGACTTCCTTGTAGTAAGATGGAACTTCTGTCAGATTATAATATGCATAATCTGCATTCTGGAACAGCGCATCCTTGCCTTTGTAAGTTGTTGTACTTGTCTGTCCTCTGTTTGTAACTGTAATGTCAACAGAATCGTCATCTGTTACCTGTGTATATTTGGACATATCCATATCATCCGTTACTTTAACAGGGAATGTGATACCGTCAATCTGACTGCCGTCAGCATTTGTATGGTAAGAACCGCCTGCCAGAGATGCTGTTCTTGTCTTATTCAGTGTTGCTGATGTAAATACATCTACATCCACATCATTCTGAACTTCTGCCTTGTAGAACGCAGAATATGGAATGTTCATCAGCACATACTGAGATTTCAGGCTGGCAATCGCATTATTCAAATGTTCTGCTGCTTCATTCACCATTTCCTGAGTATGCTTTCTCTCAAGCTCTGTTTCTGCCTCTTTTAATTCGCTTTCTACATTACTCCAGCTCTTTGCGGTGTAAAGTTCCTTATTCAGGCCTTTTGCTTTTTCAATTGCTGCTTCCAATTCACTTGTATCTGTCACAGGATTCGCTTTGGCAATATTCTCTTCTGTTGCCTGGAACTGGTAAGTCACATCTTCATATCCAAGGGCAGTCACTGTAATTGTCCAGTAGCCTGTACCATCTGTACCTGCAGGCAATGTGCATCTGAGAGAATCTGTCAGGCCAAGCTGAATACCCATTGATTTATGCATCCAGTTATCAGCTGCAAACTTTGTACCATAAGTTGCCAAGGCATTCTTATATGTACTGTCTGAACCATAATATGTCCACTTCACAGCCTGCATATTTGCGGCAAGGTCACCATAGTCTCCTTTCATATCTACACGAAGGAACTCACCATATTTTCCTTCTCCTTCCTGAACTGTCAAGCCAACATCAGCTGCAGAAGGTGCTGTCTTTAATGCCTGATCTTTAATACCGGATTCTGTACCTGCGGCTTTCGCAGAGAAGCTGAAGGAGCCATCTGAATTCTTAGTTGCTGTCTTAAGGCCATTTGTTGCAGCTGTTACTTCTGCTTCCAGACCATTATAGCTGCTCAGTTTGTTTTCTGAATAGCCACCTGACAGTGTACCGCCATTTTCAACTACATCATATTTTGCTTTGAAAGCTTCATAATCATCTTTTGCAACTTTGACCGGCACATATTTAAGACCTGTCACATGATACTCAGTCATTTTTGTTGTTGTACCATCTGCTTCTGTAATTGTTCCGCGGTTAAATGTAATCTCACTGCCATCTGTCAGCACTGCTTTTGTTGTTTTACCTTCAGATTTCCAGTAAGAAATCTTGTATTCCTTACCATTTTCTGCTTCAATCACAGCTGTACACTGGAAACTTCCTCTGTGAAGACCATGATTTGTTGTTGCTCTTGTAACAGTATCAAAGGCACCCTTGTCATACTCATCACGAAGGTCATATGCATCGGAAGAAGACGCATTACCTGCGGCCTGAACGCCTTCGGCTGCCCAGTATTCTGCCCAGCTAAGGCCTGCATAAACATATGTATAAGAATCTACAAAGTTATAAGTAAATGTATAATCTTTTGCATAACCTGTGGCTTTGACAACAATTTCAAATTCCTGGCCATCTTTTGCATTTGCAAATGGCTTTGCTGTTGCATCAATAGAACCATCTTCTTTGATAATCTTCACAGCACCTTTTCCTGATGCCGCATAAGCTTTGCCGTCTACAGATACAGATGTAATATTCTTTACATAAGCTACAACATCATCTGCACTGTAACCGTCTGCAGGTACAAGTGCTTTCTGATCGCGTTCATATATAATTGGTGTAACTTCTGTTGTTAATGTGAAATCAGCAGAAATGTCCGCATATTTGCCGCTCTTATCTGTTACCTTTAATGTGTATTTGCCAACCTTTGCATCAGCTGCTGTATAAGTCAGCACGCCATTTTCTACCTTAACATTTTCAAGACCTTCGACACTGTATTCAGCCTCATAATCCGATGGAAGATTGTTCAATGTTATTTTTCGCTGGATGCTTTTGCATCAGCAACTTCTACACTGCCGTCAAATTTTACAGGAACATATACACTCATAGGGATCTCATAGATACCTGCATTTGTGTAATAGGTTACTTTACTGATTGTCTGTCCCATCATTGGAACATAATCCTTATACTGAAGCTGGTTGCCGTGCGCTGTTGTCACAAAACCTGTGCTCCATGCCAGCTTAGATATTTTCCAGATATTCTCTACATGACGAAGGCCATAGCTATAGCCTTCCTTTGTTCCTACAACAACACCATACACTGTTGTAATATCATCTGGCAAACCTGAAAGATTCATCTGATAATCACCGTAGTTTGATGAAGTTCTGAAATCCGCAGTCACATTACTCAGTGTCTGTACTTCCGCGCCTTCTGCTTTACCAAAGCTTAAAGAACCATCTTCATTAACAGTCGCTTTCTTATAATATGAAGGCACCTCGCTCAACATATAATAAGAGTAGCTTGGGCTTTCAAATAACGCATCTTTGCCTTCATAAGTTGTTGTTGTCTCCTTGCCTTTCATTGATACGGTAATATCAACTTTACTGCTGTCTGTCACCTGAGTCAGCTTGTTAAGAGCAGACGCATCCTCAAGCTTAACAGGATAAACAATGCCCGTAATATCTGAACCATCACTGCTCACATGATAAGAACCTGCAGCAAGGCTGGATCTTGTCTTATTTAATGTTGCTGATGTGACAGCATCGGCATAGTCAACACCTTCTGCTGCGTAGAATTTGTCATAAGGAATATTCATTAATACATAAACTTCCTTTGCTACTGCATTCTTTTCAAGAGCCTCAATAGCCTTTGTCAGTTTTGCCTCTGCTGCATCCACCTTTTCCTGGCTTTCCTTTGCTGCAAGCGCTGACTTTGCTTCTGTCAGAGCTGTCTGCATTGCCTTCCAGCTATCTGCAGTATAATCTACTTCTTTAAGTGCGTCTGCCTTTGCAATAGCTGCCTCAAGTTTTTCGGTGTTGACTTTTACCTCTTCTGGTTTCTTTACAAGGGCATTAATTGCTGCTGTCAGATTGTCTGCTGCCGTGTTTACTGCATCCTGGCTTTCCTTTGCTGCAAGAGCTGCATCCGCTGCTGTCAAAGCTGTCTGTAATTTAGCCCAGCTGTCGGCTGTATAATCCGCTTCTTTCAGACCTTCTGCCTTTGTGATGGCAGCCTGAAGTGCTTCTGTATTCACTTCAACTGCTGCTGGTGCTTCTTCTGCCTTAGCAAGTGCATCTGTTGCCGCTTTTTTGATTGCGTCTTTAGTACGTGTTGCACCTGTAACTGTATCCCAGGAAGCAATATTCTCTGCAGTCGCTGCCTGTCCTTCCAGAATTGTCTTAATACCTTTATTTTTACTTGTATCGGAATTATAAGCCTTATTAAAATAACTCTTACTCTCTGATGCGTCATAACCAGAACTAGGTGTCACTGTAACATCTTTAAATTTACCATTTTCAACAGTTAATGAAACTTCAACATCATATTCATCCCAAGGATCATCTGAATCATCTTCAGTTCTTGTGACATGAGCAGTCGCCGTGTATGTTCCATCTTTCGCCACCTGGCCACCCGTCACGGCAAATGCGGTTGTCGGGCACACGCCAGCTGTCATCGCTGCAATCATCAGTCCGGCAAGCGTCTTATTGATCAATTCGTTCTTTTTCATCTCGTCCTCCTTATTTTTAATATGTCATGATAAACCAGCATCTTTTATTAAAAACCAGCGTTAGTACACGCTAATCATTAATCTTTTTTATAGAGCTGTCTGCCGCAGCAGTCCAGCTCCATTTTTAAATTACATTTTAAATTCCCAGCCAGATAAACAGGCCAAGCAAAATCAATGCCCTGACTAAAGTCAATACCACTTCATTGCCTTTGATACCCGGCAGTCCACAATGGATATTCATCCGTGGACAGGTGTCAATACATTTCTGGCACTGGAAACAGTCACCGCTGACATCCAGCGAACCGGCCTCCGGCAGACCGATGTCTGACGGACATTGTTTTGTACAGGCACTGCAGCCTTTGATACACTGTTCCCGTTCTCTCTTAAGGGTGAAGAACGGCAGCATCGGCAGTAATGAGAATACTGCACCCATCGGACACAGGAATCGACAGAAAAATCTTTCCTGAAGGGCCATGCCCACCATAATCAGTACCAGCAGGACAATCCCCAGCAGATAGCCGCCTAACTTAAGGTTAAAGGCATGCAGCATAGAGAAAACATCCCATGGACTGTACCCCTGTGTCTGACTGTACACACCTTTGAAGCAAAGGAGTACAATCACAGCCAACACAACGTATTTCACCTTTGAGAGTTTTGAAGTTACTGTTTCCGGCAGTTTCACCGGCTTTTTCTTGATTTTTTTGCAAATCCACACATAGACAAAGTGAACTGCATCCCCAAAACTTCCGAATGCACAGGCAAATCCACAGAAGAAACGCCCGAATACAATGGTATACAGACACAGGACAATCAGTACCGACACAAAAGATGTCAGACCAATTTTTTCTCCTGCGCCCAACTGTGTGAAAATATATTTGACGCCTGCAAAAGCGGCTGTATAAGCCGAGGGCAGAAACAGGAAATATAAAAGTTGTATGATTGCCCGAAGCCAACCGTGCATCTGCTTGCGCTGCTTTTTTGTAAGATGATGTATATCGATTTTGCTCATTTATTTTGCCGCCTCTTCCAATGCCTGCGCAACTGCATTTTTAATCCCGGTGGAACTGAATGTTGCTCCGCTGATCGTATCTACATCTGCGCTCTGTGCATCAATGATTGTCGGGATAATATCCTCCGCCATGGAAAGATAAGCGCCATCCTCCTTTTCTGCTGATACAATACTGATATCTGTAATGGAACCGCCCTCAACAGTGACTTCCACCTGAATGACTCCGCCAAATCCCTGTGCCTCGCCTTTCCAGATGCCATCTTCATAACTGCCACCTGCCGCATCCTCCTGGGACTGCATGACAGACTGCTTATATAAATTGGCACTTTCCAGGTCTGCTGTCAGTTTCGCAATCTGATCATCCTTATCCCGCAGTGTCAATACAGTGTTATAGCCGATTAACAATGCAACGATAAGTACCAGATTCACCGCTCGAACCGAAAATGTCTTCATCTCTATTTACCTTCCTCTGCCAGTTTTTTTGCTTCATCCAGTGCTTTCTGGCAGCCTTCGATAATCGCATTGGAGGAACAGGTTGCTCTTGCAACTGCATCAATGCCTTCCGGCATACCCTTTTCTGTAATTTGTGTCACCACACCCACATACTTTGAAGTACCCTGGGCCGCTTTTTTTATATAGCTGTCATTGTCGCTGTCACCATTGCCGCTGATACCTGAAATATCTGTAATCCGGTCATTTTCAATTTGAACCGTCATGGTCAAATCGTAAGCTTCAAAATCTCCATCTGCATCCGGCTCACAGATAACAGAAACAGTATAGGTGCCATCTGCATAAGTTCTGTTTGCCGGTTTCTCTGTCTCGCTTTCTCCCGTTGTCCGCTTTGCAGCCTCTAATGCCTTCTGGCATCCCTCGATAATGGTATTGGATGAACAGGTTGCTCTTGTCACCGTATCAACGGCATCAAGGCCGCCTTTTTTTGTAATTTGCGTTACAACCCCCGGCAGTTTTGAAGTACCTTCTGCTGCACGTTTGATATAGCTTTCATTGGATTGATCGCCATCACCGACAATGTCTGTGACTCCTGTAATTTTCTCATCTTTGATATGAACGGTCATTGACAGATTGTAAGCTTCAAAATCCTGATCCTCATCCGGTTCACACACAACAGAGACGGTATAGGCACCATCAATATAAACGCTGTCTCTATTTCCAGTATCTTTTTCGCGTTCTGTCTCTGTTTCGCTTTCCGTTTCAGTCTCAGTTTCTGTCTCCGTTTCCGATTCTGCCGGCTTGCCGCTGTTACCGTTTTCAGCTGCTTTGAAAGCTTCCCTCAGGGCTTCGACAATACCGTTGGAGCTGTACGTTGCTCCAGACACAGTGTCAATACCTGACAAATCTGTTGACTGGTTTTTCAGAACTTCGTTAATGATACTCTTGGCTCTGTTAAAGAAAGCAGCATCATCTTCACATTCTGTCACCAGTATGGCTTTGATGGTCTTATCCTGGATCACAACTGCCAACTGAATATCTCCGGCATATCCTTCACCTGTGCCATAATAGATACCCTCTTCGTAAGGTACTTTTCCTTCGACAATTGTCGAATTATTGTTGCTGCTGTTATTATCATTATTGTTATTGTCATCATTGCTGTCATCGGCATCATTTGAAGAGCCATTAACTACTGCCTGTTTCAGTGCCGCACGCACCGCATCAATAATACCTCTGGAACTGTAAGTAGCACCTGAAACCGCATCCACATTGGTACTCTGGAAACTGATGATATTTGGAATCAATCCCTGGGCCTGACTCATAAAACTACTGTCATCATTATGGCTGACCACGCTGATATTGCTGATTTTTCCATCAGCAATCACCACCTCAACCTGTACTTCGCCATTAAATCCGGTACCGCTGCCGTAGTAGATGCCGTCTCTCCATGTCTGATTTGAATCATCCACCGTTTCAATGGATGGTGAACTCTGACTACTGCTGCTTGCCGTCGTAGCCGGTGTACTTGTATCCTGCTCTCCGGTCAGGGCATTCTTTACAGCACTGATGATACCGTTGGAGCTGTAGGTTGCTCCGGACACCACGTCCACATCCAGTGTCTGTCCGGCAATAATTTTGTCAATGACACCCTTGGCTCTGTTAAAGAAAGCCTCATCATCCTGGGTGCTGAGAATATTGATTGCAATAATACTCTTGTCTTTAATTTCTACAGAAACAGAAACTGTACCAGCAAAACCGGTGCCGCTGCCCTTGTAAAAACCATCTGCCAAATCGAAGTTTCCCTTCTTGGCCTGCTCAGTTTCTTCTGTTTCCTGCTTTTTCTCTTTTGCATCTGCTTCGGTACTCTGAATGTTTTCCGGCTGCTCTACCTCATAAACCGGCGCTGCATAGCCTTTCAGCGCCGTACCGACGCATCCCACGACAACAATTGTCGCAAGAATCGGCATATAGCCGCCAAATCTTTTCCAAAACTTCATCCTGCGTCATCCTCTTCTACTTTTCTACAATTTCAAATTCTCTGTCTGATGTAAAGCTGTCTTTTATCCCCTCTGAGACATAAAGCTTTTCATCATCTGTCAGGAGAATCATATCAAATTCATCACTGTGCGCTTCCCAGTAATCAGTGGCTTTGTCCTTTCCCATAACAAACAAAGATGTAGAAAGACCATCTGCCAATGTACCGTCCGCACTGACAATGGTTACGGAAATTAAGCCGTTATCCGCCGGATATCCTGTTGACGGGTCGATAATGTGATGATATGTCACACCGTCTTTTTCAAAATAGCGCTCATAACCGCCGGATGTAATAATGGCCTTATCCTTCGTCTCAAGAACCCCCAGATATTCATCTTCTGAATCGGGGCCCTGAACCGCTACACGCCACAAGCTGCCATCTGGTTTTGTACCAAATACCTGGGCATTTCCTCCCAGATTTACCAGGCCGCTTGTCACACCCTTCTCCTTGTAAATATCCATAATCCTGGAAGATGTATAGCCCTTGGCAATACCACCGAGATCAATCTGGACACCATCCTTTTTGAAGCTGACGGTTGAAGTCTCCTTGTCATAATCAATCAAAGAAGGATCCACCAGTTCCAGCGTTGCCTTCAATGTGTCTGTATCCGGCACCTGATAATTGCCGTCAGTAAATCCCCAGGCCTTCATCACCGGGTAAATCGCCACATCAAATGCGCCATTTGTGCTTTTATAAAGTTCCAGAGAACGTTCCATCAGTACCGCACCATCTTCTGATAACTGTCCGCCGTTATTCGCATTAATCTGCCCAATCTCGCTGTCTTTCTTACCTGTGGACAACAGCGCATCCAGTCGGTTAATCTCATCCACCGCTGCATCAACAGCCGCATCACCGTTAGAACCGTAAGCCTTCACTGTCATATAGGTATCCATGGCAAAAACATCTCTGACCGCCTCTGCGTCATCAGAAGCATTTTCTGAAGTCAGTTCCGAAGATGTGACAACGTTTTCAGAACTCACCTCAGAAGAGACCTCAGTTTCCGTTGAAACATTTCTCCCGGAGCAGGCTGTCAAAATAGCAATTGTTGCAGATATCATAATAGTTCTTATTATTTTCTTCATCATAATATCCTTTCATTCAGTTAGGTTCTGCTAACGATTAGTATTTTATCGCGTAAGAAAAAAGCTGTCAATTAAAAAAAGCCGCTAAACATGCGGCTTAAATGATAAATTCTCTTAATAGGATTTAGCAATAAAATTTTCTCGGTTATTTTAGGTTAGTTGATAATAACTTATCATTAACAGTAACGTAAATCATTTTCATTTATTCTCTTTGCCAGCGCTTAACCATGGCGATATTCGAAATTTTCCTCCGCGGCATACAAAAAGCCCCGCGGCCAAAGCCGCAGGGCAAACATAATACATCTGGTATGAAATTATGCGTTTACTTTCTTGATCTGATCGATCATGATAGGGATGATAGTGAACAGGTCACCAACGATACCATAATCAGCAACATCAAAGATAGGTGCATCTGGGTCTTTGTTGATTGCTACGATGCAATCAGAACCAGAGATACCAGCAGCATGCTGGATAGCACCGGAAATACCACAAGCGATGTACAGCTTAGGACCTACAGTCTTACCTGTCTGGCCTACCTGATGTGCACGTGGAATCCAACCTTCATCAACAGCTGCACGAGAAGCACCTACTGTTGCCCCAAGTACATCTGCTAACTCACGGATAACACCAAAGCCTTCTTCTGAACCTACACCACGACCACCGGAAACGATGATTTCAGCTTCTTCAAGGTTAACAGCTTCAGCAACTTCTTCGATTCTCTCGATCAGTTTTGTTCTGATCTGATCAGCAGCTACATGGATATCTTCACGAGTGATTGTACCCTCTCTGCCTTCAACCAGTTCAGGTTTCTTGAATACACCTGGACGAACTGTACCAAGCTGTGGACGATTATCCGGGCAAAGAATCATAGCCATCAGGTTACCACCGAATGCCGGACGTGTCCAAACCATGTTGCCAGCTTCTACATCATAGTCAAGACCTGTACAGTCAGCTGTAAGACCTGTATTCAGATCACAAGCCATCTTAGGACCAAGGTCACGGCCGTTGTTGGTAGCACCGATCAGGATTGCTGATGGTTTATGCTTGTCAACAAGTGTCTTCATAGCGATGCTGTATGCATCTGTTGTATAGTTAAAGTATTCGTCGCCTTCAACGAGAATAGCTTCGTCAGCACCGTATTCGATTGCTTTCTTAGCGATATCTTCAACCTTACCGCCGATAACAACTGCAACAAGCTTAGCGCCCATCTTATCTGCAAGTTCACGGCCTGGATTAAGAAGTTCGTAGCCAACTGGCTTTACTTCATTCTCTTCTGTCTCTACAAATACCCAAAGATTCTTATATTCTTCAAAACTCATGCCCATATCCTCCTTACAGTACTTTGGCGTCTACAAGCAAATCAACAAGCTTAACTGCTGATACTTCAACTTCGCCTTCATTAACCATTACACAGTTCTTATTCTTCACTGGTGTAAATGTCTTTCTAACCTTTGTAGGAGAACCCTTAAGACCACAACGTGTCAGATCGATATTCGGAATATCTTCTGATGTGATAACTGTGATTTCTTTCTTGCGGGCTGCCATCTTACTCTTGATCGTAGGATATCTTGGATCAAATTCAGTCTTAACAACTGTTACGATTGCTGGTTTCTGAACAGAAATCATATCGTAACCTTTGTCGCTTTCTCTCTTAACGATGATATCATCGCCATCTACAGAAACCTCTGCTGCATATGTAACCTGTGCAAGACCCATATGTGCTGCAATTTCAGGACCAACCTGACCTGTATCACCATCGATAGCCTGTTTACCAGCAAGGATGAGGTCAAATTTGCCTTCTTTCTCTTCGATAGACTGGATAGCTGAAGCTAAGATGTAGCTTGTAGCCAGTGTATCAGAACCGCCGAATTTTCTGTCGCTGCAAAGATATGCTTTGTCGCCGCCAACTGCGAGACACTCTCTTAATGCATCCTTTGCCTGATCTGGACCCATGGATAATAATGTAACCTCTGTGCTTGGATCTGCGTCTTTGATTCTTGCTGCAACTTCAAGTGCGCATGCATCAAATGGATTGACAATACTTGGTACACCTGCACGAATCAGTGTATTCGTTACTGGATCGATCTTAATCTCTGCAGTATCAGGTACCTGTTTTACACATACTAAGATTCTCAAAATAAATACCTCCTTATTTCAGTAAGCTTCTTAATCACACATATTCATACCAGATTAAATATGTAATGAATCTCTCAGAAACGCCACTACATACATCCTACACGTTTTAGAATGTTTTGTCAAGATTTTGACCAACTTTTCAACGTTCCAAAAAGTAAGTTTTTTATTCCTAAAATTCATTAATTCCGCTATTTTATTGAAATTCGTCGAATTATTTTGTGAAAAAGGCACAGTTGGCTTTTCATAATAAATTCAAAATCAGTCAAAATTGCACATAGTATACAATAGTTTGTACTTATATTAATTACCATGCGAAATATTTTTTATTGCTTGCACGCAATCGGATGTTCGAATATTTGTGACAACTCAGTTATTTTTTTGTCGGACCAATTTTTTTTAGGTTCAAAAGCTGCAGTACCCCGAATAAGTGCAGTACGGACTTCAAATATCTGAAAAGGGATTCTAAACGAGCTATTTTTCACAGGCCGCTCTCGCTGCCAGCGCTGGTAACGGTACATAAGGTGACAAAAAACACCACCTAAGTACCGACAAGCGCTGAAGCACCTGTGTGAAAATAGTCCCGTTCAGAATCCCTTTTTTGAATTTTACTGACCATACTGCGTTTATTTTATATCCCGGTACAATGCAGTTTTTATAGCATTTATAGACAGTATACCAATATTCCCCTTATAGCCTGCTTTAGTCCGGTATGTTGATGTTCTTAAAGTCCTCCGGCTGAAGCATGAACATGGCTGCTTCTTCGTATTTATTGTCAAGAACAGTCATGAAAAGATTCTTCATGTTGCGCTTTTCGAGGCTGGCAATCGCTTCCTCAATAATGGCCATAATATCTTCATAATCAACCGAATAGCCCTCCTGCATACGTTCACGCAGCAATGTCTTCAGCGAAGCTGCTCCCGGTCCTGAGATCTCATAGCCTTTCTTCTTGGCGTATCCCTCTGCCAGCTGAACAAGTTCATTCTCATTGTACTTGCCAATATGAATGATATTCAGGAACTTGCTGTGAAGAACCGGATATTTTCTGAATAATTCCTTGATCTTATCCTCTTCGCCTTCCAGAACAATGGCTACGTCCTGATTGTCCTGCTGAACAAAATCAACAATAATGCCCGCAGCCTTATCATCCAGCATACCTGCTCCATCAATGATCAGGCAGCCGCCTTTCAGTTTCTCAAAGATCATAGAAAAATCCCGGCCGTTCAGATCCTGTGCCGTTGCTCGGACAAGCTTGTTCTTATCACAGATGCCATATGTATTCAAGGCCTTTGCAATACCAATGGCGATCTGGGACTTGACGCTCATATCATAACCGGTTACAACAAAGTTAATATCATACGGTGCCAGCAAGTCCATATTGTCAAGTGCCGGATCTTCAAACTTGGTGAATGTCTTCGCCAACTGACTCTTAATACTCTCTACACCTGTCACCGTGCCGAAAATATCCAGAACTGTATCAGAGGCATGAATATCATCCGAGATCTCATCCTCCTCGTCATCTTCATCCTCTTCTTCGTCCGCCGAATCATTCTGACTGCTGCTGTCATCCTCCGAGATCACTTCATCTTCGTCATCATCATCTATAAGCTCATCTTCATGGACTTCACCGGCGATGCCAAACAGATCATCCAATGTATCCTCTTTTGTCTCCGGAATGACTTCATCCTTCTCGTCATCACCGTCTATGATAATTTCATCTTCCGCAGCTGCAGCTTCTGGTGCTTCATTCTCTGAATCATCATCATCATCATCGATAATAACCGTATCCTCTGACACACCATCATCATCCACAATGATCTCCTCTTCACTGTCCTGGCTGCGTGTGTAATCCGCAACAAGATCTTCACCCATCAGTTTGCCGAAGAAATCTGCATCCTCCTCGCTGAGTCCCTCTGTAGAAATCGCTGCATCTTCGGCTTCTTCTGATTCCGGCACTTCTTTCTCCGGTGCATCCTCTGCCACCGTATTCTCTGACATTTCCTCAACAGGCATTTCCTCATGAAGGAAAATATCTTCATCCTTCTCGCCTGCCTGACTCTCCTGGCTCTGGGCGGCAGTGATCGCTGCAGCAGCCAGTTCGATCTCGTCAGGCTTTTCCCCTTTTTCTTTGGCCAATTTCAGAGTAGACCAGTCAAAATGCTTCTCTTTCTCTATCCTGCCAAACATCAATGAGCTGAACAGATGGGCAATATGAGACTTCTCATTTTCTTCATCCGGTTGTTCTGCTTCACTGTCTTCATCAGCAGACTCCGCATGCCCGTCATCATCTGCCGTATTTCCATCTGCATTCACCGTTTCGCTGTCTGTATTTCCCGCATCAACGGCCATTGCCGCATCCTGCGCCTCTTCACCTTCAGCGCTTCCCGTCGACTCTTCATTTTCTTCTAATGTCGGCTCTTCATTTTCTTCTAATACCGGCTCTTCCACAATCACTTCATCCTGAAGTGTGTCCTCTGTCACAGCTGTTTCGACAATCGGTTCATCTGCCGCTTCAGGCGCTGCCCCATCCATTGCCCGCTGAATGAGATCAAGATCAATGCTTCCCTCATAATCCGCACCGGCAAAACCCTCAATGCCCATCTCTGCACCTATAGATTCTGTCAGCTGCTTCTCATGGGCCGCACGCTGTTCTTCCTCAACGCGATGCTGTTCAACCGTTGAAATCTCCGGCAGCGGCTCACCTGTCAATTTACATTTCAGCGCAATGGCCTTGTCCACATATTCCCCATGGCCAAACCACAGCACGATCTCATCACATTCATGAATACATTTCTTCGTCTCACCGCTGGCCTCATATAAAGTCGCCAGCTCATAAGCCCACTCCTCTATGTATTCATAATCTTTTAACTTCTCAAGGGTATCGATCAAAACAGAAAGACGTTCCCCTTTGCCCTTATCCAATCTGTATCTCAGAATGTAGCGATGCAGATCTCTGGATGCCACACCAATGAACTCTTTATAATAATATTCTGCCTCAGAATACTCACCTTTATCAATATACAACGTTGTCAGCAGATCAAGGATTCGTCTTGTATTCGGATTCTTCTCATAAACACGCAGAAGAATTTGTTCTGCTTCATCATAACGCTTCAGGCCCATATAAACTTCACCGACCAGGCAAAGGATAGAGATATTGCGGATCTTGCTGACTTCAATCTCATCCAGAACCTTCATGGCTTCTTCATAACGCTCCTGCATCACAAGGGTCTTGATCTGCTTGGTCAGCGCGCCTTCATTTATCTTATTATTCTCCAATTTATTCATCTCCTCACTGCAAAGCCGTCGGCTCCGCTAAGGGCATTTTAACACACAAGTAAACACTTGACAACTAACGCCCTAAACAAAGTCAAAAACTTCCTGCTCATAATTAATCTTCACATATTCCATTTCGTCAATCTTCACATTGGAGTGATAATCTACGACGATCGTCTGCTGACGATGATTCATCAGCTTCTGTCCCAAAACATAATTGACATCAAATTTACCTGTAATTGCCGGCGTTGCACCTCTTGCCGGAACAATCAACTGTACATCATTGGTTTTTAATAAGGCAAAAATAGGCTCCCAGATATAAATATCCTTGGCTGCGCCAAATGGATTATCAATAAACAGGACTTTCCTGAGATGCTCACCTGCAGCCGCGCCTGCATGAATAGCTGAAATATAATGGATCACTGCAATCAAGAACTGAATATAAATTCCCTGGGACTGCCCCGTACTGCCCACCGCCTCTTCATACTTCAGATAACGACTTTGGCTGGCAATTCTCTCTCTCTTGTAGAGTGTCAGCCGAATGGCATTCATATCTGTTACAATCACCGAAAACAGCCGCTTCCAGGCCAACTGTTGCCGGATATAGCGCATTTTCTCTTCCTGCGTTCCAAGGGTATCCGATTGATTAACAATATCATCAATATAAGCAGACATTTTCTCTTTGTAAAAATTCTCTTTAACATAAGGGATGGTAAGGCCGACCATCTGAATCTGCTCGTTATCCATGACAATCGCAGACATCTTCGGCAGTTTATCCAGTTCCATCCGGATGTTCTGACAAATCTGAAGACACTGACTTTCAAAACTGTCCTTGATGCTGACAAGGTCTTCCATGTTTTTTCCGACACGCTCTTTCTCTATACGGATCAGGGCAATGGTTTCCTCAATTTCCTGCATCACTCTGCCTGCCGCTTCTGCATTCTCCGGAAGGCTGAGATGTTCACGAAGTTCTGCCGCCAGACCTTCTGCACCTAACTGATGCAGTTCTAACACTGCTTTGGCTTTGTCCTTTTCAAACGCATCTCTTTTTGCAAAATACTGGGACTGCATCTGCTCATAACGTCTCAGAAGTTCCTCATATCTGCGCTTCAATCCGATCTGCTCATCCAATGTTTCTGTTGTCAGATTTTCCTGTACATGGCAAAGCTTCATCAAGCGTTCCACATCATGCCTGATTCCCTCCAGCGCATACAATTCCTTTGTCAGACGCTCAATACGTCCAGTCAGCGAACGATACTCCGCCGAAGTATTTTCATAGAGCTGACGCATATTCTCCACGTAAGATTCATAACTCTGATCATTTAACGCCACCTCTTTATAGGCACCGTATTTTTCCTCAATCACATTGACTGCCTGAGCAACGCTGCCGTACAGACGATTCTTGTCCGCTTCAATAGCCGTCAGCTGCTGCCGCATATTATCGGCCTGCTGTGCCATATTCTCAAGGTCCTGCCTGATCTGCCTGATATTCTCAGCCGCTGTCTGATAAATCTGGCCATCCGCCCGCAGATTTTCCATACGCGCCATCTGGAGATTTCTATCGGCAATACTCTTTGTCAGACGCTCCATAGAACGTGCATAGCTTTCCATCAGCTGCTTTTTGTCATCCAGATCCATATGTTCTTTCTCATAAGCGTCACGAATGCCATAAAAGGCCGCCCGCAGCGCATCATCCGTCAAATCTTCCGGCACCTGTCCTTTCGACGGCTGTTCACCCAAAAATTGCTGTCCGTCTGTTTCAACAGCATAAAGCTTCCAGTTGTCTTCCCAGTCTTTTATCAGCAGATCTTTCTCACTGACTGTATGTTCACACACTTCCGACTGTTCCTGCATTTTGGTGCGCAGCAAAGTTGCGGTCTGTTCTTCCTCCTGCTTTTTTGCCGCCAATTTTCCATATTTCTGTCTGACTTCTTCGATCAGATGCTTTGTCTCAGTCAATGCTGTATTGACATCCCGCAGTGACTCAAGTACCGCATACTGCTCTTTTGCCGTCTCCGCCTGCTTCCCGGCTTCCTCAATACTTACAGCATCCCCGGACAGCTGCCCATCCAACTGCTGTATCCGGTCTTTGATCAACTTCTGTTTCTCCAGAAGCGCCAGCTCTTTCTTCTGGTTTTCCCGAAGCGCTTGTCTGTTTTCTTCCTTTTTGCTATCATAGACAAGGAGAAAACTGCTCACTGACTCCATATCTTTTTCATAGGTCTGCTGCTGATCCTCCATTCGGGCAATCACCCGCTGAAGTTCTGTCAGCTGCTCCCGGCTCTGTACGCATACTTTATGACGCATATTTTCATCCAGATAGAAACTGCTGCCTTTTCCGGCAAAAAGCAGTCGGCTCTTCTCCACCGGCTCCTCTTCAGAAAGTACCGTTTCAAGACTGATCACAGGAATCGCATGCTCCCCGAAATCTTTTTCCTTTAAAAGTTCATCCGCCGCTACTTTTGCAAAACCATCTTTTAAAATCACTGTGTACGGCAAAAACGGCATCCGTGCAAGCAGTGCACGCCGCTCTGCATCATTTGTTTCCTGAAGATACTGAGTCCCATAAACACAGGTAATGCCATGGCATGTTCGGATATAATCCATAAAATCCTGAACATCCGCAGGTATACGCATCAGCCCGCCATCTTCCAACTGATGAATTTTTTCTTTCAGCGCAGTTTCCTGTCTCTGACGTTCTTCAATATCACACACAAGCTTACGATAGCGTGCAAACAAATGCTCCTTGAGTAAACCGGCTTCTGTCACCTGATAGACCTGAAGCAGTTTGGCGATCTGCTCATATTCCCGCTGCCAGGCTGCCATAAATTCATTGCCCTCACGGATCAATGTCCTGATATGTCCCAACATCTGTGTATTCCGGGCTTCCTGAAGCTGCTGTTCATTTTTTTCTCCCTCTGCGGCTTTCGCATCCTCCATGAGCTGCATCAGTTCAGCTTCCTTTGCTTCCAGTTTCTTTTTCTGGCTGAGCAGTTCCTTATCGACTTCCTCAATCACCAGAAGTCCTGATGCTTCCCTCAGCCTTGCAAAATCCTTCAGATACATTTGCTCCTTTTCACGGTTTTCCTGGGACTGATGCTCCAGAACCGCCAGCATTCTGTCATCTTCACGCTCTGATGATGCCAGTTCATCCAACTTTTGCTGAAGATTTTCCATTTCTTTCCGGCCTTGTACAATACGGTCATCCAAAACGGTCATCCGCTTCTGGCAACGTTTCTGCCATGCCTTTGCATAAGCCCGAAGCTGTGCCAGCTGCTCCTTCTGCCCATCCGTACTATGACGGATCGTATTCTCCACGGCCTGATATTTCTGCTGTTCTTCCAGATATTCCAGGTAATCATTCATACTCTCTCTGAGGTTCAGATCATCCCTGCTGACAGCCTGTTCCAGCTGTAATTTCTCAAGCTTTTCGCTGCAGTCGGCCGCTTCCTTTTCAAGATAGGCCAGCTGTTCCTTGCTGGACTGGATTTTGACCGTCTCCAGCTTTCTGGCATAGTCTTCCATATGCCCCTTTGCCAGCTCCTGTTCTCTTCTGGCCGCTGCCAGATCCGCAGTCCTGTTTTTCTGTCTGGCAAGTACAGTCTGCCATGCTCTGGCAATGTCCATCCGCAGTGTCATTTCCTCACCATACATAACATCCAGCGTCCGGATCCGCTCACCCAGGCTGTGCATAACTTCCTGCTGTCTATCATACTGGCCGATTTCCGCTTTCTTGCGGGTCAGCTCCGCTAACTGATCTTTGATCTGATACAACGTATCCGCCATCAACGACATATTATCACCATTTTCAGCCCGTTCCGATGTCCGCGCCATAAATGCTTTCTGGATAATCTCCTCGATCAGAAGATCCTCCACCACCTTGCGGGTTGTCCGATAATGACTTTCAAAATAGGTCCGCACATGACCTTCCGTCTTATTGATCCCACGGATAATTTCCCACTCGCTCTCATACAGTCCATACCGGCTGATAAAACGCTGGTATTCACCTTTGCGCTCAAATAAATGAACCTGCAGTTGGTAATCCTTTCTTGAAAGATTTCTGAGGTAATTTTTAAGCCCCGGCCATGTAATTCTTTCCTTACCGTCGCTGAGCGGAAGATTCACGATATCATTGTCATTGTAATGTCTGTAAAAAATGACATAGTTAAAATATTCAATCGCCGCTGCGTCCCCTGCTGCATTTTGATTTTCATCATCTTTTGCCTTTCTGGCGCAGAATCCCGTCAACATATATCTGTAATCATCTTTGACAAGATAATCGTCCAGCTTCCATTCGATCAATGAATGGATGACCGTACTGCCGCCTTCACCGCGAAATAATTTTTCCACCGGCTGCTTGTCATCCAGCGTACAGTTCGGAATCAGATTCTGAAGCAAAAGCAGTAAAAGAACACTTTTGCCGCCGCCGTTGGCCAGGTCATACAGCACATTTTTACAGTCAAAGCGCATAATAAAATCATCATAAAACTGTGTACCGAAATTATAGCGTACATTATTGACACGCACTCTGTTAATATGCGGCATTTTCCTCATCCTCCTCTGTCTTGCTGTTTCGGTCCTGCACAGGTCCCTTCACATCACCCTGCCGTTTTCTCTCAGTGTTCTCCATATTGCCCCGCCTGCTCTGTTCAATGACTTCATACAGCCGTCCTTTGCAGCTGTCAAAATAGTTCTCGACCAGCGCCCGCATTCTGTCCGTTATATAATATTTTCCCGCCGATTCCACAAAAAGCGCCTGCGTGATCAGAAAATTGAAGACCAGCTTGACAAAACCTGTTTTTGACCCTCTGGCAGCCTTTAATGTGGAAATATCATCATTTTCAGCCATCAGAGGCAGCTCATCCCACAATAATGCCAATGTTCTGAAACTGTTTTCCTCAATATCATTCTGAACAATCGTCTCCAGTCTCGCCATCACACCGGAAAGCAGAGCTGTTGTACTTTCAATGACCATATCTGTCTTCACATAGGTCAGCGCTGCCTCCCCGGAGGTGGTCTCATAAAACAGCGTCATCACGTCATAAATAATGAGGTACGCCAGAAATAATTCTCTGTTCAGACGCAGCCCGATGGCTTTTTTCAGCTCGTCGTTAGTGTAGCCGAAAACCCTGTTCTCATCTCCGGCAGTCACATATAGTGTATTGTGATATTCATAAAGGCGAAGATTGGATTTCTTTAAAACCGCATCCAGAATGTCATAAACCTCCGCCTGACTGCTGTAGGCTTCATAGAGATCTCTGTGGTTTTCCCTGCCCACTGTCTCCCCTGTAATCAGACATGCAAATATCTCCATTGCTTTGTCCAGATTTCTGTGATCCATTATTCTTCCGTCCTTTCAAATCGAATATTACTCATTTCAAACCGCTCCAGAATGGAGATTGTTTCATCCGGCAGATAAATCAACCTGAATTTCAGTCCTTCATATCCCGGATTCGTCTTCAGAAAATCCGCCATGGTATCCTCAAGAAATGTATCCGGATGATCCTTGATCATATCCAGATCATAATGTTCTTTCTGGCTCAGGTGTACAAGAAACGCATAGTAATCTCTGTTTTCCAGTACCTGATCCGGGAATTTCATGGCATAAAGGTCATTAAGTTGTGCCAGCGTTACTTCTTTTTTCTGTTTAATCTTGTCCAGAAGTACCCTCAGAAGATAACTGAAATTGTCCTTCATTCTCTCCTCTGCAAGTTCATCCTCATAAACATACATCTGCTCCCGGCCCTTTTCCACCAGTTCACCTGCCGCCGATTCCTCCGGCTTATAGAGCAGCAGGTCGTCCACCCGGGACATCGGAAATGTCTTCTTTATCTTCGGTGCCAAAAGCGGCAGCACCAGATATGTCAGGAGTTCCGGATTATCCGCCTCGATCATCCGCTGTCCCACATCCATAAAATCCACGGAAGGACGAAAACGTGTCCTTTTCGCCTTTGCAAGCGCCTCATCTCCGGCCTTCTGCATCTGCATATAAGCATGCATCAGCTCTTCGTGACGCTTCATGGCATTTTTCAGCGCCGTATCCAGCTGATAGACTTCCTCCGCCGCCTCACCGGTGATTCTGTCCGTCTCCATTTTCTGCACAGCCCTTGCAGACAATGCCATATTCGAGGCAAAAAGGCGCTGTTCCTCACTAAACCACTTCATCAGACGATCATGATAATTCTCCAGTGCAGCAAGCCCCTCCGTCACATGGCGGTTCAAAAGTGTCTGGATCTCATGTCGTTCCTCCATCAGGCGTCCCACTTCCATGTTGATGCGACCGATAACCTCCAGCCCGCCTCTGAAATTCTGCGCTTTTATCATCTTCTCAAGAAGCAGCTGGGCAACGCTGATATGGCTTTCCTCCCGAACTTCCTTTGTATCAAGATAAAAAGCCACCGCATCAGATGAAATTCTGTAAAGTACCTGCTGATCTTTCAGTTCACTCTCAATCAGACGCACTCGCAGTGTTTTCTGCTGATGGGCGGCCGGGTCATAGTAATCCAGTTCAAATGGTCGTCCCTCGTTGCATAATTTATCAAAAATGTATTGATACAGTTCATCATCGGCCTCTTCTTCGGTAAAATCAAAATCTCTCACCAAAAGTCCGGCCATGAATTGCCTGTAATCCTCATAGCATACCGGCTGATCCTGAAAATGATTCGCCTCAATAAAAAAACGCAGGACGGCAAGGACAATATATGACATATCCAGGCGTCCGTAACTTCCGTCCCTGTACTGGGACAATCCGGTATCCATTAATCTGAAAAAAGGATAATAACGCTTCAGATGCATCATACGCGCCTCATGGTCCTGCACCATATCATTCATTAAAATATAATTGTCCACTTTCTCCTCCTGCTATCTACTGCAACATCCAGGAAAACTGTTCGCCGCAGCGTCTCAGCTCTCCCAGAACCGTCTCCAGCCCCTTTTTGCTTTCCGCCCAGTTATCACGGCTGATGCCCTGTGTAACCGCTGGGCACATCAGGAATTCAATCTCCCTGTCCTGAAATACATACTCAAAATACATTCTGCATCTTCTGGCATGAAAAGCCTGGCAGCAGATAATGGCCCTTTTTATCGGAAGGTGCTTTTCCTCCAGCATCTTCCTGATATATTCAGCATTTTCAAGAGTAAATGTGGCTTCTCTTTCCTGAAGAATGGCTTCTCCCGGCACGCCTGCCTGCATCAGCACATCTGTCAGAAAATCCGCTTCTGCAGCATAAGGGCCCTTATAACATTCCCTGTCACAGGATGGCCCCTCAAAAGCCGACCGGCCTTTGCTGTATCTGCCGGACACCACAATATAAGGTGCCATCCCCGCCTGATACAGCGCCGCAGCCCTCCTTGCAGGCTGCGGCCATGTATTGCCGGGTACGATGATGATATCTGCCTTTTTCGGCAGATCTTCAAGAAAAATAAACTCCGTAATATCTCTCAAAAACTTCATATCCTGAATGCTCTTTGCCGATTTTCGGCGCTTCTTTCTGTCAGTGCTTCTATCATCTGTCCGTTTCTTTACTTTCTCTTAAAAGTAGAAGCATAAGCCTGTACGGCAACTGCTTTTTCAGAGTCCGAACCGTATTCGGATGGCGGAACAACTTCCTCAGATGCCACCGTCCAATGTCCGCCCTTATTCTGAGGCAACAGGATGACAGTCTTTTCCTCATCATAATTGCTGTACCATGCCACATCTGAAAGCGGTGCCTTCACTTCATAAATCTTCGCTGTTTCAGGGAACCAGCAAGTGGCATAGTTTTTCGCCACTTCCCTGTCCAGGCTGAAAGCAAATCCTTTCTCAATAACTCTGCTGGCGTCGTCTTCTCTGCCAAATGGGCGCTCAAAGCTGCCGCGGTAAACAGTCAGATTGCCGTCACTATCAATATATTCAGCCAGTTCCTGTTTCATGTCTTCGATTCTCTGATTTCTGACATCTTCCGGTTCCTGTTTGAATGCCTTGGCAAATGTATTGACGAAACCGCCGTCTACACTGCTGTCAAGATATACCTGCACAACCAGCGGCAGTGCCACGTTGGCCGGAATCATGCCCTCTCTGAAATAGTATTTGAACCACTTGAAAGTTTCATCGGAATCTCTGCCGTAAGTTCTTGCCAGATAGGCAAAACTCTCTGCCCATTCTGATATATCAGCATTCTGCTCTTTTGAAAGCCTCTGGATATCGTCCAGTACTTTCTTTGTTCTTGTCTTTATAAAATCCGCCACCAGTTTTTCATCCGGTGTCAACACTTCACTCATTGGCATTTTTGTATGATCCATTGTTCTTCCTCCTGTTTTTAAACCCTTTCACACATCGGTTCACGATCCAGTCAATAACCCCATCTATGATACTTTCAAAAAAACTGACAATGATGTCCATTTATCCATCCCCCTGTCAGGCACCTTACTTCATAAATAAGTGCTGACTGAGTATTTTCAGCATCTGAGCCGCTTTGGCATTGCCGTTATCCGCAGACTGCTTAAATAACTCAATGGCTCTGCTCTTATCTGTCTTCACGCCCTCGCCGTACCAGTAACAGTAACCCAGATTGTACTGTGCACTGGCATGACCGCCCGCTGCGGCTTCTCCATAGAGTCGAATGGCCTCTTTGACATCCTTATGTACGCCTCTGCCCTTCTGATAGCAGAATGCCAGGTTGTTCTTGGCCTCAATATTTCCCTGGGCAGAAGCCATCTCATACCAGCTGACAGCCTCTTTGATATTACGGACAACCCCCTGTCCGTATTCATAGCAGTAACCAATCTCACTCTGTGCCTTGGCATGACCGCCGAATGCTGCCATCTGACACCACTTGGCCGCCTCTGTGATATTTCTTCTGACACCAATGCCCCTGTCATAGCAGACACTCAATTGATACTGGGCTTCCGTATGCCCCTGGCTGGCCGCCTGTCTCAGGCACTTAAATGCTTTAACGCCGTCTTCTCTTGTGGTGCCATTCTCAAGGATCCGCATACCCTCAGCAAATAAAGCATCTCTTGTAGTCAATTCTTCGACTGCTTTAGCCGGTTCACTCTGCTGAGACTGATCTGGCTGTTCTTCGGCAATCTTTTCGTTTACTATTTCCGGTTCTTTTTCTGCAGCCTTTGATTCTGTCGCCGAATCTGCATTGAATTTAATAACTTTCGGTTCCGAAGAAGCCATTGCTTTTTTCAGTTCATCTACAGATTTGGCCTCTACAACTTCCGGCTTGGATTCAACAGTTTTTATTTCAACAACCGCTGTATTTTCTCCCTTTGCTGCTGTTGTGATAGTTTCTGTATTCTTTGATTCATTCTTAATTACCGCCGTCTTTAGTTCTGCATCTGCTGCTTTCTGGCTCAGCATCTGGTACTTGTACTTAAACAATGCATGCAGCACATCCAGCTGAACATCCACCTCTGAGGCCATCTGTGCCCCATCCAGATGGAAAAGCATCGTATCCAGTTCATGCTTCAGCGTGTAATTCATAATTTTCCGATAACTCTTGGAAGTGTGTGCCGCCGGTGTCCAGAAATGAAGGACACACAAACTGCCTGCCACCCTTTCCTCGCTTCCGTTGCCGTGATAAACTTTCACACCTGTCTTCTCAATATCTTCAATAATTTTCTGCACATACTCATAATCTTCATATGCGTAATTTATATATATATATCTTTCCATTTCGTACTCCTTTGTGAAATGTCGAAATTTCCCGATGATAATCATACCATAAACAGCCGCGAAAATCCACAGCAATCCAAAAACTGGCGGTGTGAAATTACAGTTTTCAATTGACATCCACACAGGTTATCGTTATGATGTTCATACAGGAGGTGCGTATTTATGTTCCGTTTATGGGGAAAAACATTTCTTCACAATCGTATGACCAATGATCTGGTCGTCTGCAACGATTCCGAAGAATCCCGAACAACCAAAATATTTCAGGCTGTTACAGAAATTTGCCAGACCTTTGACCTTTCCGAACCCATCTGGCTTGATATAAATATTCGTGACTTCAAACGTCACAGCAAAACCAGATTCACACAGGATAATTTCATTGACAGTATTGACTTTGATTACCTGGAAATACAGGTCATTGAAGAGGATTAAAAATGCCACACATAAGCAAAATGGGTTTCAAAAGAGGCATCTGTGTTAAACTGCCTCTTCCGAAACCCATTCTTATTTTTCGCTGTATTTGCTTATCTTTCGTATAATTATACCTCTTAAGAAATATTAAATTCCTTCATCAGACGCTCTCTGTATTCTTCATCTTCTGCCGCACGCTGAAGGTCATCCAAACGTTTTGCCTGCAAAAGTTTTGAAATAAGTGCAGACATCAATCTTCTTTCTTCTTCTCTGCCACGAACAACACCATCATCAAATATCATCTGTCCGATTCTCGTCATTGCCACTGCCTCCTTTACTTCTTCCAAATCATTGCCTGTTAGGAATTTATCTGCCAGTGTATAAAGCATTGCCATCGTCTTTTCTGCTGTAATGCTTTTTTCTGTTTTACTTAACTTTATTGATTCCAGAATAACATCTTTTCGTTTTATCTCGCTGCTCATTAAGGGTGTAATTGCCAGCTGTGCAAAATCTTCTTCTGTAAATATCTCGCCCCTTTGTTTCTTTTCCCTAAGACGTTTCAAAACACTGTCTGCATCTTTCGCTGTCAGAAATATTGGTATGACACGATAGGTATACGTCCCGCACTTCATTTCTGTAACTGCATGCTCTATCCCACCGGAATAAATCACATATGTAATGACATTTTTCCCTGTTTTGTGGGATAATACACTCTCATACGCATGGAATCTGCGAAGGTCTTTCTTCCCGGAATCCGTCGTCTGGAACTCTATATGAATATAAAAATCATCCTTTGTCAAAAAAGTAAAATCCATATACAAAGAATGTATCGTCAATTCCACAAGTTCCGTAATGCCGCTCTCTACAAAGTCATGGTGTATCCCCAATATCTTTAAAATCGTGTCACGAAAATAGTCAAACCCCATTTTCAAAATCGCATCTTCATGTTTTGTGTTCGCCATTTGGCTCCCTTTCTTTCTCCATTCAGTATTGTATGCTTTTGTATTTTGAAAATGTCTTTGGTTTATTTATATTAAAAATTAGAAATTTCCTTTCTAGCTTTCATTTATCATTTGTCATCTATAAATTCATTTTCCTCCTTTTATTCATTGTATCAAAATCATACATTTTCATCAATAAAAACCTCATCAATAATGCCATAATACAAACAACTTTTCATTGGCGTTACGAAAGTAATACAATAAAACGTTTTTCTTTCCATTCTTGCTGCACAATATTATCCAGCATAAAATATAACAAAGTGTACGCTTGACGCACACTTTCGCGCGTTCGCGGATAGCACAGCTATATATTTCTCTCAGTGAACTGCGCTTTCTGGCACGCAGTACCTTTTTATGTAATAGGGAATTCCAACAGAATTTCTTATTACATAAAATAATGGGATTTGAAAAGAAGCCTATATTATCACTCTTTTCAAATCCCATTATTAAAATCCTAGTAACTGTTCAGAGCCAACCTCCAAAATGCTACGCATTTTATACCTGTTTTTGAAATTTTGCTTGGCTCTGAACAGTTACAAATTCTATATGTTTATGACGAATTATTCCGCAGCATCAATCATCATGCCGGCTTTCATCATGCCATTATCAAACGCCACAACAAAACGTCCTGCATTCGCTTCAACAATCTTTCTTGCATTGTCAAAACTGTTGTCACCGGTAGCGGCCTTGACCGCTTCTTCCGTCTTATCCGGAGCAACGGTAATCTTCACAATGTAAACCACCTTGCCGTCCTGACGATAAACTTCCACGTATGCACGCTCATTGTCTGCTGAGAAACGCTCAATCTGTGTAAAGATATCTGTAATAATCATCTTCAGACTGTTTCTGTCGATATCAATAATCACCGGTTTCTCCGGCGCACGCACTGTGACGCCGACACCTCTGGCCTTGAGTGCTGCTCTGAATTCCTTACGGACATCCTTGTTGAGCTGTACAAAATTCACTCTGCCGTCATCTGCTGCTTCCATAATTGGCTGTTTTGCTGTCGGCTGTTCTTTCACCGGTTTCACAGGTGCCATATTCACAACTGTTTCTTCAGCAGGTCTTACCGTCTGTGCTGTCTGAACCGGCTGTGCCTGTGGACGCGGCTGAATCTCAGGTGTCAGTCCTGATTCTCTGATAGCTTTCTCTACATCCTCAACAGAAAGAACTTCTGTCTTTCCGTCTGTTACATCCACAACATTAGATGCCACATAGCCAGTCATTCCTTCGGCCATGTCATCCTGCACATTCAGTACCGTCTGCTCACTGAGAATATCTGCAGATGTATTCTGTCTCTTCTGGGTCTGGCTGCGCTCTGCTTCCGCAATCGCCTTGCCAAGATCCATTGCTTCCCAATCCATCGGTTCATCATTCGCCGGTGTATTCTGCACACGCTCAGTCTCCTGAACCTGTGTATTCTTTCTTCCAGGTGCTGCTGCAATTCTAACATCATCTTCTTCATCAACCGGTTCCTGTTCTGTCTCTTCCTCGACTTCGTCATCTTCATCATCACTGCCGCCACTATGTACAAGCAATGCAAGCAATTCTATGATAAAGATAACAGGCGCTGCAATAAACATAACCGGAATACCCTTAACTGTATACTGACGCATGAAGATAACACCATAAATCAATCCACCGTTAATAACAACCAGGATCACTGCACCAACAATCACATTCAATGGAGACGGCAACTTGCCAATACCGCGGCTGATACCGCCCACAATCGTTCCGATAATGGAACATCTGAGAAGACGTCCGGCTTTGATACGTCTGACAATACTGAAATAGGAACGGATCACCCATCCATAAGTCACAATTGCCAGTGCTGCTGCACCATAATGATACAGATCCCCATCCATCTTCATCAGCTTGCGAACACCAATACCCAGGGCAATTGCCACTGCAATCATCACCACCAGTGCAATCTCTGTAAAGACTCTGTCCCACCATGTCAGACAAACACCGTCGTAGCCACGCTTCATACCTGTTGACATAATACAGAAAATGAGACAAATGACAAAAATGACGGCTGCTATGATGCCAACAAATCTTGCAGCACCAAAATATTCACCCATTTTCTCGAATGACAGCTCTGCCTTGTAAAATGAATCCGGCTGTGCCAGGGTATTATCGACAGCTGAATATATAATATACTTATTGCTGGTCTCCGAAAGGACCTTCGTCCATGCATCCTTGTTCAGAAGTTTACCTGCAATTGGGCTCTGAATGCTGGTCTGGCCATCCGCATTGGAAATAGCCACATAGTGATTGCTTCCTTCAATACGATCCTTCGCATCGTCACCGCTGGCAGCAATACGATACTTGTCACTGTCCAGAATCATAAATGAGAAGTTCGTATCCTTGCCCATATAATTCTCAACAAGCGTTGTCAGCAGTTCTTCATTGCCTGCCTGGGTCACAGAAGGATCTGCCTCCATTGCCTGTACCAGTTGCAAAAGCTGATCCATACTCTTGTTATATTCATCTGCAAAACTTGCACTGTCAAAGAAATCTGTGCTGTAGCTGCCGCCGGCATAACGATCATTCACATATTCATAAGCGATATAGGCTGACACAAGTGCCACCAGACACGATACCATCAGCAGAAAACGCATGATCACCTTCAGCGGAAGGCTCTTTACAGCTGACCATTCTTCATCCACAGCAACTTCTGCTGTATCATCATCTCCGGTCTGATCATTATCTGAAACAGTATTCAAATCTTCTACATCATCCCAGAAATCATTCTTTTTCTTTCTAGCCATTCTGTCCTTCTCCTTATCTAAAACTTGGTATTCCATAATGATTTATTTTACACCATTCAGGGCTCTGAATCAATAGCTTTTCTAATTAAGCTCTTTATGGCAGAGAATTCTCAGCATATTCTCTACCAATGATTTTTCTTCCAAAAGCAGCCCCTGACCTTTGAAACCATTCATATTTACAAGGAAATACGGATTCTTTGCTGTTGCCTTAAACTGGATTCTTCTGCCGTACTCAGCCAGAAAATCCGGAATAGCCGCAACGTCCACGTCTGCACGCTCATGCATATAGATCCTGGTCTCTTTTTCCTTATGCACCAACTGAACAACACCGGCTGCATGGGCCTCTGCACGGATCAGCGCCACAAGAAGCAGATTGGCCGCCGGTTTCGGCAATTCCCCGAAACGATCGATCAGCTCATCCAACATCTCACCATATTCATCCGCATTCTGTATCGACGCAATTCGCTTATACATATCCAGCTTCTGAAATTCATTTTTAATGTAGGCAGATGGGATAAAGGCATCAATATCAATATCAACAGATGTCTCGAAGTCTTCCTGAATCTTTTCGCCCTTCGCCTCCATCACAGCCTGGTTAAGCATCTTGCAGTACAGATCATATCCTACAGCCTCCATATGTCCACTCTGCCGTTCACCAAGCAGATTACCTGCACCTCTGATCTCCAGATCCCTCATTGCGATCCGGTATCCCGATCCCAATTCCGTAAATTCTCTGATTGCCGATAAACGCTTCTCTGCCACTTCCTTCAGCATTTTGTCACGTTTGTACATGAGGAAAGCATAGGATGTCCTGTTGGATCGTCCGACACGCCCTCTCAGCTGATAAAGCTGTGAAAGTCCAAGTTTATCCGCATCGTGAATGATCATTGTATTGACATTGGAAATATCAAGCCCTGTCTCAATAATCGTGGTTGAGACAAGCACATCGATCTCCCCGTTAATAAACTGATACATAATTTTCTCCAGCTCACGCTCACTCATTTGTCCATGGGCATAGGCCACTGAAGCATCCGGCACAAGTTCTGACAATCCCGCAGCGATTTCATCAATACCATTGACTCTGTTATACACATAGTACACCTGACCGCCTCTGGCCAGTTCTCTCATGATAGCCTCCCGGATCAATTCATCATTATATTCCATCACATAAGTCTGAATCGGCTGACGATCCACCGGTGCTTCCTCCAGCAGACTCATATCCCGAATACCGATCAGGCTCATATGCATCGTTCGCGGAATCGGAGTGGCCGTCAATGTCAATACATCCACATTCTCTTTGATTTTCTTGATCTTCTCCTTGTGGGTAACACCAAATCGCTGCTCCTCATCTACCACCAGCAGACCAAGGTTCTTAAACTCTACATCTTTCGACAGAAGACGATGTGTGCCAATAACAATATCCACCCGTCCGGCTTTGAGATCTTCCAGTGTTTTCTTCTGTTCAGCCTTTGTTCTGAATCTCGAAAGAAGTCCAATATTCACTGGATATTCCTTCATACGCTGACAAAAAGTATTGTAGTGCTGCTGAGCCAGAATCGTTGTCGGCACCAGCACTGCGCATTGCCGTCCCTCCTGCACCATTTTGAAAGCTGCACGAATGGCAACTTCTGTCTTGCCAAAGCCCACATCACCGCAGACAAGTCGATCCATGATCTTTGTACTTTCCATATCACGTTTTGTTGCTTCTATGGCATCCAGCTGATCCTGCGTCTCCTCATACGGAAACATTTCTTCAAACTCCCGCTGCCACACAGTGTCCGGGCCACAGACATATCCTTCTGACTCCTGACGGGCAGCATACAGCTTTACCAGATCCATAGCCAGCTCTCTGACCGCCCCTTTTACCTTCGTCTTGGTACGGGTCCACTCCGGTCCGCTCATTTTATTGACCTTCACTTGTTTGGTATCTTTATCCGCATATTTCTGGATCATGTCCAGATTTGTCGCCAAAATATACAGGCTTCCGCCACCGCCGTATTCTATCTTGATATAATCCTTGGCCACACCGTCAACTTCTACATTTTCTATGCCCCGGTAAATACCGACGCCATGTCCTTCATGAACAACATAGTCCCCAACAGACAGTTCTTTGAAGCTTCTGATGCGCTCTCCCTCCGATGCAGGCTGTCGGCGTTTTCTCCGCTTCTTCTTATCTTCACCAAACATATCTGATTCTGCGATAATGGCAAATTTGATCATCGGATACTGTATGCCCTTATGAAGACTGCCGTGAATAATCATAATCTCTCCAGGCGCCGGCACCCGGTCCCTGTCTTCTGAATAAAAAGCCAACAGATCATACTCTGCAAGGTCTTTGACAAGACGTTTGCCTCTTGTCTCCGAACGGCAGACAAGAATCAGTCGATAACCGCTGTTTTTCCATCCTGTCAGTTCTTTTACCAACAGCTGAAAATCCCCCCTGTAGGTATGCATGCTGCTGGCCATCATACTGTATTTACTCTTAACTGCAATATGCGCTGAATTATAGGAAAGCGTACTGAGCAAAACCGTCCGCAGACTTCCCATCCGTGCCAGAATCTTCCGACATTCATAAATGGCCTCTGTCTGTCCCGGCAGCACATAGCCCTTTTCCAGCCTGCCCATCATACTCTCTCTGTATTCTGCCGTTACAGCCTCCCCCTTCTCTGCCACACGGGCCGGCTCATCCAGGATGATCAGACTATCCTTTTCCGTGAAATAATCCAAAAATGAAACTGTATGGTCATAAAAATACTGCACAAGACTATCGATACCTGAAGCTGCGCTGCTCAATTCCAGATTGTCCTTCAATTCCGCAACTGCCTGTTTCAATCTGGCCGCCGCTTCATAATTCCCGGCATCCTTCAATCTCTGCACCTGCTGCTTCATGTCCCGATCGATCAGCTTCAATCCACGGTCCCGTACCGATACACTCATAATATACTCGGCAGCCGGATCAATTGTCACCTCATCAACCTGTTCAATAGACCGCTGACTCTCTGCATCAAAACTTCTGATGGAATCGATTTCATCTCCCCACAATTCGACACGATAAGGGCACTCATCCGCCAGATTATAAATGTCAAGAATTCCACCGCGGACCGCAAACTGGCCCGGACCTTCCACCTGACTGACTCTTTCAAACCCAAGCGCCGTCAATTTCCTGCTGAGTGCTTCCAGCGGCAGAATATCTCCCACCTTAAAAACACATCGGTTCTTCTGAAGTTCTTCCAACGGCAGCAGTCTGTCTGACAGACCATCAATAGTTGTCACCACTGTAACCGGGCATCCATCCATCATTCGCCGGATCACGGCCATCCTCTGACTGACGATCAGATTGCTGTGAATGTCTGCATTATAAAAAATAATGTCTTTGGCCGGATAATAATAAACATTCCGGTCAAAAAACCGGTAATCCTCATAAATTTCTTTTGCTTTAATCTCATTATAAGTGACGATCAGCTTAAACGGATAAGGTTCTCCGATACTGCTGATGAGATGGCATTTCTGTGAATCTATACAGCCATCTATATGAATTGGTGTCCGCTGTCCGGCAAGATCACTGACAATCTGATCATATTCACTTAAATCATGTAATGGCTGTGTAAACGCTTTCATGCCAAACTCCTTTCACGCATCTGCTATCAGGCCTTTTTCTTGGTATTATACCGGTTCATGGCCCCCCTGACATCATCCATAACCATCATTTTGACCGCTTCAGCAGCTTCCTTCTGTGCCTCGTCAATGATCTTTCTATCCTCGGCACTATAACGTCCCAGAACATAATCCGCCAGATCCCAGCCCTTCGGTTTCTCCCCGACACCTACCTTGATTCTCGGGAATACCTCTGTTCCAAGATGCAGAATAATATTCTTAATCCCATTATGTCCACCGGCGCTGCCCTTCTCACGGATTCTCAGCTGTCCCACATCCAGACTGATATCATCATAAATCACAATAATATTCTCTGCAGGAATCTTATAGTAATCAGACAGTTCTCTGACACTTTCACCGCTGAGATTCATAAATGTCTGCGGCTTTGCCAGAATAACTTTCTCGCCCTCAATATAACCGCTGCCATAAAGTGCCTTGTGTTTCTTCTCTTCCACGCGGATCTGATTCTCCGCTGCAATTCTGTCAATTGTCTCAAACCCGACGTTGTGTCTGGTTCCTTCATATTGTTTTGTTGGATTGCCCAAACCTACGATTAAATGCATATCTTTCGCTCCGTATACACTGCTAATATCTCTGAGTTTCCTATCTGTTATAATATAAAAGTTTTATATTTCTTTGTCAATACGGTGAAAAGAAGGGATGCCTTCTCTCTGTCGGCATCCCTTCCCGGAATTATTTCCTATTTTTTGCAATCATTCTGTGCAGATTCGCACAACGCATAACAGCTCAGGTTTCCATCTGTTATTCCTGTTCTGTTTCCAGTGCAGCTTCCTTGTATTTCTCAAGGATCTCTCTCTGAATCCGTTCACGGGTATTGGAATTAATTGGATGTGCGATATCCCTGTACTCGCCGTCTGCTGCCTTACGGCTTGGCATTGCGATAAACAGGCCTTTTTCCCCATCTATAACCTTGATATCATGAACAACAAATTCATTATCAATGGTAATTGAAACAACCGCTTTCATCTTACCTTCTTTCGTCACCTTGCGAACTCTTACATCTGTAATCTGCATATGTATACCCCCATTATTCTGATACTTCCCCAACTGTTCATTCATGACAGCTGCAGCTTCCCACTTATCAGATTATATATCTTTCGTTTTCTTCGACAACAATTCTTACCTTGCCGTCCTCACCCCTGTAAGTTTCGTTCGCGCGAATTGTTCCACGACTTTCAACAATACAGTTCTCAATCGTCGTATTATCTCCAATATAGACATCATTAAGAATAATCGAATTCCTGATCACACAGTTATTCCCCACATATACCTTGCGGAACAGAACCGAATTCTCAACCTTGCCATTAATAATGCATCCGCTGGCCACCAGACTGTTTCTCACAGACGCCCCCGGATTGAACTTTGCCGGCGGCTGATCCTCAACCTTCGAATAAATGCCCGCATAACCGCCAAAGAAATAATCTCTGACATCCTTCTTCAGAAAATCCATATTCGTTCTGTAATAGGAATCTACAGTTGCAATATTATTCCAATACCCCGGCATTTCATAACCATAAATCTTCTTCGTCTCACGATATCTGACAAGAATATCTTTGACAAAGTCATATCTTTGTTCGGCATTGGCCTTCTCCAAAAGTCCAATGAGCAACCTTCTTCTGATAATATAGATACCTGTTGATACAGTCATATTATCTGTAACAACCGGTTTTTCTTCAAAGCCAAGCACACGTCCGTCAGTATCCATCTGCATCACGCCAAAACGTGTCGGATCATCCTGACCTGGCGCCAGCTTCGTATACCCTACTGTAATATCTGCCTTCTGATTGATATGATATTCCAGCATCTTATTAAAATCAGTCTTGTAAACACAGTCCCCGGATGTAATGATTACATACGGTTCATGACTTTCACGCAGAAAATCAATATTCTGATACATGGCATCCGCTGTTCCTCTGTACCAGGAATTGTTCTCCGTTGTCATCGTCGGTGTCAATACAAAAAGTCCGCCCTGCTTACGTCCGAAATCCCACCACTTGGAAGAATTGAGATGCTGATTCAATGAACGTGCATTAAACTGTGTACATACAGCGACTTTCTGTACATGAGAGTTCGACATATTGCTCAGTGCAAAATCTATGCTTCTGTAGCTGCCTGCTATCGGCATAGCTGCAACGGCTCTCTTATTCGCCAGTATACCCATTCTGCTGCTGTTCCCGCCTGCTAAAACAATACCAATCGCTCTCATTATATTTCACCTGCCTTTATAATAACCTGTCCACTCGCCAGCAGGCCATCCGGATAATCTTCCGGTACAGTCTTTCCGACAATCGCTGTATTCTTGCCAATCTGTACATGATCCGGAATCACAGAATTCTCCGCGATTGTCACAAGATCAAACGCATAAACCTTTGGATTGTAAACATTCGGGGCAAATTCACCCACACCCAGTCTGCAGTCCCTGCCGACCTGTACAGACTCGGCAATAATTCCCTTATCAACCGTTGTTCCAGCGCCGATCACCGCTCCCTTCATAACAATAGAATCACGAACAACAGCACCTTCTTCGATGATAACGCCTGCACCGATGACGCTGTTCTTCACTTCTCCATAAATCTCCGCACCTTCTCCGATGATACACCTGTCAACAACAGCCTTCTCACCGAAATATTGCGGCTTGATCATATCGTTATTCGTATAAATCTTCCAGAATTCCTCATACAGATTAAATTCCGGAATGATATCGATCAATTCCATGTTAGCCTGCCAGTAGGATCCCAGTGTTCCAACATCCTTCCAGTAGCCATTGAATTCATACGCATAACAATTATGCGTACTATTATGTACATAAGGAATAACATGCATACCGAAATCACATCCCGGCTGATCCTTCAAAGCGATCAACGCCTCTCTCAGTATCGGCCAATTAAAGATATAAATACCCATAGACGCAAGGTTACTGCTCGGCTTCGGCGGTTTCTCCTCAAAATCCTTGATATTGCCGTTGTCATCGGCAATAACAACGCCAAAACGGCTGGCCTCAGCCCAAGGTACAGGCATGCAGGCAATTGTCACATCTGCCCCTTTTGCTTTATGGTAATCCAGCATCACTTCATAATCCATCTTATAAATATGGTCACCACCAAGGATCAGTACATACTCCGGATTGTACTTCTCAATATATTCCATATTCTGATAAATAGCATTGGCTGTTCCTGTATACCAGTCTGAACTCTCGCTCTTCTCATAAGGTGGAAGCAATGTCACACCGCCGTGATTACGGTCCAGATCCCACGGAATACCAATGCCGATATGGCTGTTCAGCCGCAAATGTCTATATTGTGTCAGAACACCAACTGTATCCACTCCCGAATTGATACAGTTGCTCAACGGAAAATCAATAATACGGTACTTGCCGCCAAAAGCCACTGCCGGTTTTGCCACATTCGAAGTCAAAACGCCAAGTCTGCTGCCCTGCCCGCCGGCCAGAAGCATGGCTATCATTTCTTTCTTAATCACGCTATCACCTCTGTTGTTATTTGTGAACTCATTATATCACTATTTATATAAAAAGTGAACAGTATTTACTAATTTTTTTACGACAAAAAAACAAAATGTATGCAATCCTTATAGCATCAGTAGGTTTTATGCAACTTTTTTCTGACAATTTTCAACAATTTTTACATAGTTTTTTTGTATACAATACATAATTTACATTTTCATAATTTTCATTTGATTTTTCATTAAATGCGGTTATAATAGCAATAGGTAACTGTTCCGTGCAGGATATGCACAGTCACAAAAGTTATACACTTATTAAATTTTATAGAATAGGAAGGATTCTGATGTATCAAATCAATTTTAATAAACCGGTAAAGATCCACTTTATGGGCATTGGCGGCATCAGCATGAGCGGCCTGGCCGAAATTCTCCACGCCAAAGGCTTTACTGTTGTCGGTTCCGACGCTCACGAATCTGCCATCACAGACCATCTGACGTCTCTTGGCATCCAGATTGCCTATGGCCAGCGCGCAGAAAACATTACACCTGATATCGATGTGGTTGTCTATACAGCTGCCATTCATCCAGATAACCCTGAATTTGCCGCTGCCAAATCTGCAGGTCTCCCGATGATGGACCGTGCGGAACTCCTTGGTCAGATCATGACCAACTATACCAATGCCATCGCCGTTTCCGGTACCCACGGCAAGACAACGACAACTTCCATGCTGTCTCATATTCTGCTTGCAGCAGACACTGATCCTACCATCAGCGTGGGCGGTATCTTAAAAGCCATTCACGGCAACATCCGCGTAGGTCACTCTGACAACTTTATTACAGAAGCCTGCGAATACACCAACAGCTTTCTGAAGTTCAATCCGAGCCTTGAAATCATCCTGAATATCGAAGAGGATCATCTTGATTTCTTCAAGGATATCAACGACATCCGTCATTCTTTCCGCAAGTTTGCAGAGAAGCTTGACGCAGACGACATTCTTGTTATCAATGGTGAGATCAGCAATGTATCTGAGATTACAGACGGTCTGCCATGTCATATCATTACCTACGGTCTGAAACCGGAGTGTGATTATGCTGCTGAGAATATTACATTTGACGAATTTGCCAAAGGCAGTTTTGACCTGATCGCTTACGGCAAGAAGATTGACCATATCCAGCTGAATGTGGCAGGTATCCATAATGTATCCAATGCGTTGGCAGCTATCGCCTCCGCACGCGAATTACATATTCCTATGGATATCATCAAGAAAGGCCTTATGGCTTTTGAAGGCACTGACCGACGCTTTGAATACAAAGGCCAGTTTAACGGTGTGACCGTCATTGATGATTATGCGCATCATCCGACAGAGATCAAAGCGACCCTGACTGCGGCACAGAAATACCCGCACCGTCAGATCTGGTGCGTCTTCCAGCCACATACTTATACACGTACCAAAGCCTTTTTCCACGAATTTGCCGATGCACTTTCACTGGCTGACAAGATTGTCCTGGCTGATATCTATGCTGCCCGTGAAACCGACCCGGGTGACATCCATTCAAGGGATATCCAGAAGCTGCTCCTTGAAAAAGGCAAAGAAGCCTACTATTTTCCTTCATTTGAGGAGATTGAAAAATTTTTACGTGAAAAATGTATCAACGGCGACCTGTTGATAACTATGGGTGCCGGAGACGTTGTTTTAGTAGGCGAAGCGCTGATTAAGTAAAGTTATCCACAATATCCACCGATTTATCAACAAAAATTTTGGATAAATCCGGTGGATATTTTTGTTTACATAATTTCTACGCAACCGCCTTTCTTTTTTCGTCTAAACTCCGCTTTTTATGGGCTTTTTCGACATTTCAAAAATTTTATTCACCTTTCCCGTCCACCAGTTATCCACATTATCCACAACTTTCTCCACCAAAATATCCACATTTATTCACAAAACCCCCGGTATTCTCAAATTTTCAGCTTTATGTTATACTTAAGAAAAAATCCGTAACTGTATCATCACCTGATCGTTACCGGAATTGAATCTGGAGGTGGCTTTATGCCGAAACCTATTACCTTATCTGCTGGTTATTCTGATGGCGTGACTGTCATCCCGAATACCTTTTTTGATGAATATCTGCCGAGAGCCAACGGAGAATTTCTGAAGATTTATCTTTATCTGCTCCGCTGGCTTTCTCATCCGGATCATGCCCTCACCCTGAGCGGCATCGCCGATATATTTTTTATGACTGAAAACGACGTGACCCGTGCACTGAAATACTGGGAAGCCGAAGGGCTGCTCCGACTGACCTTTGACCGTGACGGTACAATTGCAGGCATCTGCCTGAACGCTGTCACTTCAATCAGCAGTCAGAAGGATACTCCGACTGCTCCCCCTGAGCAGCGTCGGCCCGCGCCGGCACAATCTGCAGTTGCTGCGCAGACAGGTACCGGTATCACCGGCACTCCGGTCGGCACAACCCCGGCCGTTTCAATGCATCCTCGTTCCACACAGGAACTGCACCGCTTTTCGGAATCAGATGACGGCGCACAGCTGATCTTCATCATTCAGCAATATCTCGGCCGTCCTCTGAGTGCATCTGATTTGAACACGATTTATTATTTTTATGATGATCTCGGCTTTTCCAGAGATCTCATTGAATACCTTTTTGAATACTGTGTTTCCAATGGGCATACCCATATGCGTTATATCGAGAAAGTGGCTTTATCCTGGGCCGATCTCCATATCACCACTGCCGATGAAGCCCGCACCCAGAGCGAAACTCATCAGAAAGCCTGCTTCGCTGTACTGAAAGCCTTTGGTCTCGGCGGACGTATGCCAGCTGCCGGAGAAGCAGAATTTATCAACAAGTGGACCCGCACCTACGGTTTCAGCCTCGAGCTCATCCTTGAAGCCTGCCGACGCACCATGATGGCTGTCCATACGCCGAGTTTTGAATATACAGACAAGATTCTGAGCAACTGGAAGTCTCTCGGTGCCTATACTATGACAGAGGTACTCGCCGCTGACAAGGCCCGAAGTGCCGAGAAGGCAGCTGCACCGGCTAAGCGCCCGGCCGTCAAACAGGCAAGACCGTCTTCCAATAAGTTTCACAATTTCAATCAGCGCAGTTATGACTACGCTGCTCTTGAGAAGAAACTGGCCGCGAAGATTCAGAATGGTTCCACCAACAAGTAGTTCGACTGAAAAGGATACGTCATTATGAACTTGAAGAATTCTCAATATCAGGCAATTATGCGCCAATATGATCTCCGCCAGCTGCAGCACCGACACCTTCAGAGCCAGCGTTATCAGGAGATCTGCGATCGTCTGCCTGCCTACCGGCAGCTGGAAGAAGAAACCGCCTCTTTCTGTGCAGACAGAGCCCGGGCTGCTGCCCTGGGCCGGAAGGATGTTCTGCAGGATATGCAGCAGCATCTGCAGGAACTGCAGGAGCAGAAAACGCTTCTGCTGACACAGGCCGGGTATCCTGCTGATTATCTGGAGCTGACCTATTCATGCCCGGATTGTCATGATACCGGTTTTATCGGCGACAAGAAATGTCACTGTTTTAAGCAGGCCATGGTCGATCTTCTCTATCGCCAGTCCAACATCCATGATGTGCTGAAACGCGAGAATTTCGATACCTTTGACATCCGGTATTATTCCGATACGAAGAACCGCAGCCTCGGCGTCAGTCCCCGAGAGAATATCCAGGCCGTTCTCAGTACCTGTCACGATTTCATTGATCATTTCGATGAGCAGTCCCGGAATCTTCTCTTTTACGGTGACACCGGCGTGGGCAAGACTTTTCTGACAAATTGCATTGCCAGAGAATTGCTGGATGCCTCTCATACCGTGATTTATCTGACCGCTTTTCATCTTGTGGACATTCTTCAGAACAACACATTTGGGAATGATGATATGGATGACACTGATGAGAATATGTTTCATTATATTCTCGACTGCGATCTTCTCATCATTGATGATCTTGGTACAGAATTGAATAATGCTTTCATTACTTCACAGCTTTTTCTTTGCATCAACGAACGGCTGCTGGCAAGAAAATCCACCATTATTTCAACGAATCTGTCCCTGGATGAACTGCAGAACGAATACAGTGAACGAATATTTTCCAGATTAGTCAGCAATTATGAGATCATGCTGATCCTCGGCGACGATATCCGCATTAAAAAGGCAATTTCCGAGTAAGACACCTTGACATCCTATGTCGGATACGTTATAAATAAAGTGGACGACAATGTCGTCATTTGTTTGATTTAGTTAACATATGATGGAGGTATATTATGGCTCAGAACATTGAAGAGTTTAGAAACTCAATTCCAGTAGGCGATTTAGGTATTATTCCGCTTCAGAGCTGCAGTGGACTTGGCAATATGGTCAATGAATATATCGTTGACTGGAGAAAAGAACGTGAAAGTGTTCTTCATCAGGATGATAGGGTTAAGGATTCCTATATTGTGAATACCAAGTGCTCCCGTTTCGGTTCCGGCGAAGCAAAAGGCACAATCCTTGATTCTATCCGAGGCAAAGATTTATATCTGCTTGTTGATGTCACCAATTATTCAATTGAATATTCTCTCTGCGGTCACATGAACAAGATGTCACCGGATGATCATTATTCCGATTTAAAACGTATTATCACAGCAGCAGCAGGTAAGGCCCGTCGTATCAATGTTATTATGCCATTCCTTTATGAGAGCCGTCAGCACAAGCGTACATCCCGTGAATCACTGGATTGTGCCGTTGCACTGCAGGAACTTCATGCTCTCGGTGTTGAAAATATTATTACTTTTGATGCTCATGATCCACGTGTTCAGAATGCTATTCCTAACAGTGGTTTTGACAGCATTCAGCCAACTTATCAGTTTATCAAAAGCTTATTCAACAACGTCCCTGACCTTCAGGTAGACAGCGACCATATGATGATCATCAGCCCGGATGAAGGCGCTATGGGCCGTGCCGTTTACTATTCCAACGTTCTCGGTCTCGATATGGGTATGTTCTATAAGAGAAGAGACTACTCCAGAGTTGTTAATGGCCGCAACCCGATCGTTGCTCATGAATTCCTCGGTTCATCCGTCGAAGGCAAGGATGTCTTCATCGTTGATGATATGATCTCCTCTGGCGAAAGCATGCTGGATGTTGCCAAAGAACTGAAGAAACGTAAGGCAAAGCGTGTTTTTGTTGCAGCAACATTCGGTCTTTTCACAAACGGTCTGAAACAGTTCGATGAATATTATGAACAGGGTCTTATCTCCAAGGTTCTGACAACCAACGTTATTTATCAGACACCTGATTTATTATCCCGTCCATACTACATCAATGTAGACCTGAGCAAGTACATTGCGCTCATGATCGACAAGCTGAACTATGATCATTCCATCAGCGAACTGCTCGATCCTAATGCGAAAATCCAGAACTCACTTGCTTACTACCGCAAATACCACAAATAAAACCTGTGCACCACAGGCAATGATATAACAAAACGGATTCCGTTATCTCCAAATCTATCATTTGAAGCATACCGGAATCCGTTTTTCTTTTGTCTTATCTGTCTCACAACGTTTAAATTGCGACTATCGTTTATACTACAAAACTCATAATGATAACAGCAAAGAGAGCGGTGAATTTGATATGCCCCCTTTACAATTCAACATAATGATAATCGCAATTTAAACTCTCCAACATCTCAGCCTCTCTGTGATGGCATGTAAATATCAGGATCTGGCTGAAAGCTTTCTGTTCTGTCAGCCATCTGAGTGTATTTTTCAGACGTTCATCATCATACAAAACGAAGCTGTCATCCAATATCAGCGGCATCGGTTCATCATACAGCATCTGACTGACAGCCATTCTCACAGAAAAATAAATCTGATCCACCGTTCCCGCAGAGAGTTGCTGCGGCTGCAGCAGTTTTCTGTCATCATCCACCGTCACCTGAAACTTCTCATCGATGTTCAGTTTCTTATGTGCGCCGTTTGAAATATAAGAAAAAAGCTGTGAAATATAATCTGCCAGCTGAAGACCAAAAGATCCATGGATTCTGGCCGTCATTTCCGTAATCGCATTCATGCTGATGTCAATGGCCTGCATATCTTCCTCACTCATCTTCCGGTCTGCATCAAGCACCTTCAGCTGTTCTTCCAGCTCACTCAGCTCAGACTGTTTCAGATTCAGCTGCTCCAGCTGCCAGTTCAGCTGTTCCGATTGTCTCAACAGCTCCGACGCCTGACCCCGAAGCTTTTGAAGCTTCTGTTTCTGCTCCTGTCCCGCAGCCGATTCCAAAGTTACACTATCCCCATATTTCTCAAGATACGGTGCCAGAGGTTTCTGCAGCTCATCATACCGTTTACGCAGCTGCTCAAGTTCTCTCCGAAGTCTGAGTACCACATCCTGACGGCTTCTCTGATTCTGGCTCTTTTCCATGAGTTCATGGATATCCTCAATCTGATATTTATCCAAAATTGCCTGCTGCTCATTCTCCAGACGATCCATATCGGCTTTCAGCTGCTTCATTCTGCCTTTTCTGCCGCCGGATGACCGAATCAGAAATACTGCCAGTCCTACCGCCAGAGCTGTCAGCAAAACAGCGGCAAGAATATGTGTAATGCCTTTCAGTCCCACAAGACCGCCGGCAATCCAGACGATCACAGCAAGTGCAGCCACAGGGAATATCAATGCCAGATTGCGAATGCTGCTTCCTTCATTCTGTTCCTCCAGTTCACTGTATCTCGACTGATAATCCTCCAGCTTCTCCTGTCGAGCCTCGTATTCTTCCACGACACCACTCATCTGCTGCTGATACTTCTGCCCGCCTGTCTGTCCCTCAAATTCTCTGAGTTCTGCTTTTTTGGCTTTGTACATGGCCGCCACATCATTATTCTCCTGGATCAGCTGTATCGCTTTCATTCGTTCCTGCCGATCTGCTTTCATAGCGCCATCTGCATCATTTTCCAGTTGCTGTATCTGCTTTAAAATGCTTTCACGATTCTGTTCAAGAGCTTTCTGCTGCTCTGCAATGCCTTCTCTGGCTTTCAATTCATTTCGAAGCATTTCTGCTTTGTCACGGTATTGGTGATAAGTCTCCTGAGAAAATCTTCCGGCTGCCTTTTTGCGTTCATCCTTCAGATAAGCCAGGGCCCGTCCCACATCCACACTGTCCGTAGCTCCCATAGCCATATTCGCCATATAAGACTGCATATTGGTCGTAAACTGCCCATCCGGCTGGACCGACAGCTGGCCGGTACTGATTGAATTCCGATAATTAGAAAGCTGCATTCCCGGTATCAGTGATGAAATATCATCTGATGCGCATGCTTCCTGCCGCCCGCTCGTCTCATCGACCACCTCAAAATGACTGTCATCTTTATAGAAATTCCTGACTATCCGCCAATTTTTATCCTGATAACTCAGGCGCATCCGTCCTTCATAACTTGCTCCGCCTTCCCACGGCTGATATTTGGAATATGCATCCCGTCCGGCACCGCGCCCGCGAAGGCGTTCCGCACCAAACAGCATACTCTGAATAAACGCATGCACTGTAGACTTTCCCGATTCATTGGCCCCATAAATAATATTCACTCCGGGATTCAGATCAATCTCCCTGCCGTGAAATTTGCCAAAATGGTCCAGATTCAATTGTTTTATAATCAATGCCCTGCCTCCTACTTCGTCTGATAAAACGCTTTCATACCATAACACAGCGCCTTCGCCTTCAAATCGTCACTGATCTCCATTTCCGAAATGTGCCGGATATACATGCCGATGATATTATCCTTATTCTCATCATAAATCCGCTGAAAATCATAATCCGGAACAGAGTGATCATGAACTGCCAGCACCCTTCCCAGGCGCATCAGCATCCGCTCATCCAGCTCAAAATCCACATCTCTGAAACCACTTATTGCTATCTGAAACATGTTTTGTCTTCCGTTCTGCCCCATCAGCGCTTTCACCTGCTCAGCCAGCTGACGCATGGTCATCTCCGGTGCGACAGGTACATTTAATGTGATATAAGACCTGGACGCAAAAGGAACAAAATCGATCTTTGTCTCACTTTCATTGAGAACACCGCGAATATAACCATGAGGTCCTTCATCATTGCGGTCGATCGGTTCCAGTGCACCGGCATAAGCCATCGGACTCCGATCATCAATCCACGGTTTGTGAATATGTCCCAACGCAATATAGTCAAATCCCGCCTGGCGCAGCTTCTCCTGATTGATCGGAATGTGACTGCTGTCCCCGCCATGAGCCAGCAAAATATGCCTGCATCCATCAGGCAGCGGCCTGCCGTCACGAAATCTTCGCATCGGTTTGAGGCTGTCATACATAGCCTCCGTGATCTCCTGTCTGTCATAACTCATTCCATATACAATCAGATTCAATGACTGAATATAAACATAAGATATGTGATTCTTCCTGAAAAATACAACATTATCTGCCCATTCAAAATCCTTATAAAATGACTGATTGCCGATATAATCATGATTGCCCGCCACAATAACAACCTTGGCATGCGTCAGCTGCGAAAATCGATAATTCAGCTCCTTCAGCTCACGCTTCAACGGCTGCCTGTGAAAAAGGTCCCCTGCGATCAATAAAAGATCGGCACCGGATCTCTCTGTTTCATCAAGCAGTTTGTAAAAAGAATCCCATATCTCTGTTCCTCTGTCAGTCGCCCAGGTCATTGTACTGTCCGGTGCTGCACCTAAATGAATGTCTGCTGTATGTATAAAATTCAAAATGTCACCCCTGTCTCCTATGTGCCTGACGCGCCGACCGCGCTTACTGCTATTGTTTTATCCAGTATACCATATATATCCTTTTCTGGCCACTCTGCCTCCCGATCTTGCTTTGCCATCAACTGACCATATGAAATAATATGAAACTGGCCATTTCAAAAATGTCACATTCACAGTATGATATCAAGTAATGTTAATACAGCCTGCAAATAAAAAGTCAAGGCTAAAATGAAAGAACTTTGAAAATTTTATACAGGTTGAAAATTAGACATCAAAACAAGACCACCACACCAGTGCTGGTCTGAAAGGTATAGTAGATAATTAAGATTCTGGAAGAGATGCAAGATATTCTTTCACTCGTCCATAGTAGATGCGTAGAAACTTGTTAGCACCGGCAGTCATATAGACATAATACGGTTTCTTTTGAGCCCGTTTTTTGTCTAAGAACTGATACACAGGATCATCTTGTGGATGTGTTTTGATTAAGACATCCATTACCTGAAATAGTGTTTTCCTGAGGTCAGAAGAACCTCGTTTTGAAGTTGGAACACTTTTCTGTTCATAAGAGCCGGATTCGTTAACACCAGGGTCTACACCGGCAAAAGCAGTAATGGCACCCTTGTGAGTGAAACGGGAAACATCACCAATCTCAGCCATCAGTTGAGGACCGAGTGACGTTCCAACCCCTTTCATTGCCATAACAACGGGATACTCCGGAAGCTTGGATGCAGTTTCGTTCATGAGAGTGCGTAGCGACTCAACAGTAATAGAAGCACTGTTAAGTTGGTCAACTGCCTGCTTGATAATAAGCTTTGTAATGTCATCCTTAGGAAGTACAGGAACAAGCTCCTTTGCTTTTCCATAGATTTCTTCAGCTTTTGACT
>OLPF01000395.1_pt1 | contig 48190 bp, 46 predicted proteins | sample 1673121 | NCBI WGS metagenome assembly OLPF01 (sample SAMEA3136756, study PRJEB25190) | human gut metagenome
CCCGTCTTATTTTTTCTTCGATTTGAATATGAGCGCCGTCAGACATCCGAACACGATCGCCGCGCATATGCCGGCAGCCGTAGCGCTCAGCCCGCCGGTGAATATCCCAAGTATTCCTTGCTTGTCTACCGCTTCGCGAACGCCCTGCGCAAGCGTGTTTCCGAACCCTGTCAGCGGCACTTTCGCTCCCGCTTTTGCAAATTTCGCGAAGGGCCCGTACAGACCGACGGCTCCGAGCAGAACCCCCGCGACGACGTAACCGACAAGTATCCGGGCAGGCGTTAATTTCGTTTTGTCTATCAGTATCTGTCCGACGACGCAAAGAAGTCCTCCGAACAGAAATGTCCATAAATAAGCCATTTTATCCGCTCCTAAACCGTCAGTCTTATAAGGTGAGAGATCGCGGGAATGCTCTCGCCCTGTTGGTTCATCGTCGGGCTCATAAGCGCGCCTGTCGCCGCGACAAGCACGTTTTTATAAAGTCCCGTTCTCATCATCGGCAGAATGTAAGCCGCAAGCACGCTCGCGCAGCAGCCGCATCCCGATCCGCCGGCATGAACGTCCTGTTTGTCGGCGTCAAATATCATCATTCCGCAGTCGAGATAGTTAGCACCGAGCGTAATATTTTCGCGTCCCAAAAGATTTTTGACGAGCTCGTGTCCTATGCTTCCCAGATCTCCCGTAACTATAAGATCGTAATCGTCCGGCGAGGAGCGCGTATCGTCAAAAAACTTTTTAAGAGTGTCCGCCGCCGCGGGAGCCATAGCCGCGCCCATGTTGTTTATATCGCTGATACCCATGTCAACGATCGTGCCGGGGCAGAACGCGGATATCTTCGGCATACCGTTCAATGTTTCATTTGTCAGCAGCAGACATCCCGCGCCCGTAACCGTCCACTGTGCCGAAGGCGGACGCAGGGAACCGTAATCGAGAGGGTAACGGTACTGTCTTTCCGCCGTGCAGAAATGACTGCTTGTCACCGCGAGAGCCTGACTTGCAAACCCTCCGTCGATCGCCATCGAAGCGATTATCGACGCTTCAATGACCGTAGAACACGCTCCGTACAGTCCAAAATAGCCAACGCCGCGATCACGGCTGCCGTAAGCCGAACTGACGCACTGATTGAGCAGATCACCTGCGAAAATAAAGTCAATATCTTCGTCGCGACAGTTTGCTTTTTGATAGACACGGTCTACCGCCTCCTTCTGCATCTGCGCTTCCGCTTTTTCATAAGTTTCCTGACCGAAATATTCGTCGTCGGAATACAGGTCGAAATACTTGCCGAGCGGACCTTCTTTTTCTTTCTGGCCGACTATCGCCTGCCACGCTTTCACCGTGACGGGATAAGCGGGAATATAAGTGTTGTTACCGATTTTTTTCATAAGCCGAAGACCGTCTTTGCTATATAATATATGATGCCGAACACAACCGACGCCGCCGTTCCGTAAACGATAACGGGACCTGCGATCGAGAACAGTTTGACGCCCGTTCCCAAGATGCTTCCTTCCGATTTGAATTCAAGAGCGGGGGAGATGACCGCGTTCGCAAACCCTGTTATCGGAACGAGAGTTCCCGCGCCCGCTATCCGAGCCAGTTTCTGATAAAGTCCGAGCCCCGTGAAAAGTGCACTCAGAAAAACGAGCGTCACGGACGAAAGCACGGACGCATCGTCTTCCGAAAAACCCGCAACCTTTGAATACAGATCGGAAAAAGCCTGACCGACACAGCATATCGCGCCCCCGACAAGAAACGCAAAACAGCAGTTTCTCAGTATCGGCGAGTTTTTCGTCTTGATGTCCGCCAATCGCGCATAATCCTTCTTGTTCATGCCGTCACATCCTTTCGGAGGTATTTTTTCTCAACGGACGGAAAATATTCGCTTTCATGCTCAATATTTGTTCGTAAAACAAAAAAAATGACCGCAGTAAAACTGCGGTCGCAAATTATGTTGTTTTATCTGATCTTTGCTTTTGCTTCTTCGCATCCGAGATCGGACGCCGCTTTGTACCACGCTTTCGCATATTGCGTGTTTTGCGGGAACGGGCGACCTTCTTCGTACGCAAGTCCGATGAAGTATACGAACTTGGGCGCGGAGGGCATCTCCTCGTCGCCTTTTGCAAACTTGTTGAGTTTTGCGAGCATTTTTGCAAGGTCCTTGCGCGAGATCGTTCTTCCGATGAAATCGTATTCATCCGCTTTCGGCATCTCTTCTATGTCTTTGAGAAGCCTTGTCAAAAGGGTAAGAAGGGGATTTTTTTTCGGCTCGGGTTTGAACGGACAACCGGGGATAGCGTATATTTCGTCGGCTTTCTGCTCCGCGATGACTTTCGCATCGTCACCGAAATCCGCGTGCATACATTTCCCGTAAAGCGGACAAAGTTCAAGCGCGCGCTTGAAATCCTTATGCTCGGCATCGGTCGTATATACTTCTATCAGAGAGGCGATGGGTCTCCATCCGAATTCATTGAAGGATTCTTCCTCCTGCATCTTTTTTACGATCATTTCCGCGATGAATATATATTCCTCGATATCGCAGTCGAGTTTGTCCATGTTTTTAAGCGTGTTCTGAAGCGAATAACGGCTGCAATCTCCGTATTTACCTTCCCACTGATCGGCTCCGCATTTCGGGCAATGGCGCGATGAACCGAAATAAATTCTTCCGCAATAATAACATTTTTGCATCGTCTGCACCCCTTTTTATAACGATCAAGAACCCGAAAAGGCTTTTCCGGGGCTCGTCCTTTTGTGATATATTCTATTTATATGTCTCCGCGTTTATTCTCGGTCTTATCCGCAAATCAGCGCGGTTAAATTCTTCTTGAAAACATTATATCACATAAAAATACGAATTTCAATATGATATGCTGCTTTTTTTATTAAGAATTTAATTAAATATGAATATCCTCGGATGATTGCCGTCCGGAGGTGCGTAATTGCTTTTAGGGCTATTCACGTTTTTTGCTCGCTTATATTTCGGTTCGTTATCTTTTCCGTTTTCCGCCGTCTCGCAAGAGGGGAAAGCCATAGAGACTGCGCCGTTATCTGCGGAATAATAATCAACAAGCCCGCGCGGGTATCCGCGCGGGCTTGTTATAACAAACTAATCGTTATTATTGATCATTGTTCTTTTTTTTGCTCTTGGTGATAACTACGGCAGCAACTGCTCCGAGAGCGGCAACCGCAACAACAATGATGACGATAATCCACCATTTGAATCCGCCGGATGCGCTTTCACCGGCCGCGGTCGTTTCGGGCTGTGCTGTCGTGTTCTCTGTCGTCGGCTCTTCGTCCGTCGGTTCTTCTATCAGTTCAAGACCGTTGTATGCCGCGATGAGAGCTTCTTTCGCCGCAACCGCTTCGTCTGAAGTGTCTTCATCCGTGAATTTCTTCGCCGCTTCGATCGCCGCGGTAAGCGTCGCTACGGATTCTTCCGTGTAAAGAGATGTATCGATGGCTTCTGCCGCTTCGATGATCTTGGAAAGAGCTTCACTTGAATCAACGGCTTCCGTTGTCGGCTCTTCCGAGGAATCCTCCGGATTTGTCGTCTGTTCGATTCCTCCGGGAACGTTTCCGGATGCGTCGGCAAGAATTACATCATTATATTTCTTGGGCTTCGCGCAGATGTTGTTTCTGGTTGTGCCGGATCCGTTGGTATAGGTCGCGGAGATGTTAAGCAATTTCTGATATTTTTCTGCCTGCGCTATCGGATAATTATCCGAGATGTACTTCGCGTGATTCCAATCGTAGTCAACGAGCAAGAAGCCCATTCCGAGTTTCGTTCCGACCTTGCCCTCGATCTGACCTGCGTCAACTTTGAGAGCTTTGAAGGGGATGAACGCTTCAAGCGTATATCCCGAAACGAGGTATCCTCTTGAATCGGACTCAGGCGCGGGGTCTTTCTTTGAGTCGAGGGAGACGGAAAGTTTGACACCTGCGGAATTATCCATTGCTACATAACAATAATGCTCGAACCAGGTCGGACCGTCTTCGGGAAAGATCCTGAATCCGTTGCCCGAACGCGCGGTGTAGGGCGCAAACGTGTATACCTGGCATTCTTTGCCCGTAAGTTTTGCTTTGCGCACGTTCATCGGATCAAAGCAAAGCTGTACGCAGTCCATTGCGTTAATAGGGGGTGTTCCGACGGGGTATGCGAACGACATGGTCGAGTCTTTTATTTGCCAAAGGAAGTAAAAACCGCCGTTGCTGCCTTCCGTCCATACGACTTTGACAGTTCCCTTCGCGCCGTTGTTCGAAGATTGAGCCCAACCGCCGTTTTTGCGTACGGCAGACGGGGAAAGATCTATCGTAAGCGCATTTTTCCATGCTGCATCGCCGGTTTTGCCGTCAACTTTGGGTGCGCTTGTCGCAAGAGGAATGTTGTACGTCGGTGAATCCGCTTCCGAAACGAATACGAACGTAAACATACTGAAAACGACAGCCGCAACCATCACAATACAGAGTAATGATTTTTTCATATTGGTACCACCTTTCATAATTTACAAATCAAATATATCAAAAAACAACTCGGATGTAAATACTTTTTGCCGATAAATAACAGATAAATTACAGTTTTGCCTTTTTTATTACAGGTTTAACAAGAACATTAATTTATTTTTGTCCATTTTGTTTTTTCGGGCAGGTTTTCTTTTTTGAAGATCGTTTGATAACGGATAATACGACAAAAACAACAATCACGGCGCTTACGGTCCCCGCTGCGGAGACGATCCCGATCGTAAGATACTCTTCCGTTCCGTATTCCGAACCGTTGGTGATAACGTCTCTTTCGGGGAGTTCATGAATCGCCGCGTTCAATGCGTTGTACGCAGCGGATATCTGTTCTCTTCCGGGGTTCGGTTTTGACAGCAGTTCGGTCGCGTATAAGAGTTTTTCCTCCACTTTCGCGAGCTGCTCCTCCGTATATTTATCTTTCAGATTCCTGGTACTGTTTATCAGTTCCGTTAGCTTTGCGATATCCTGAGCCGCTTCCGATTCTTCCGACGAAGAGTCGAGATCGTAACGGAGTTTAAGCCCCTCTATTGCCGCAATAAGATCGTTTTTTATCTCATCTTCGCTTTTTTTCGATTCTCCGTTTATGAATGATTTCGCTTCTTCAAACGCCGCGCTGTACACTTCCCATGTTTCCGGCGTATAGTCCGCGCCGTTCAACTGTTCGTCTTTTTTTAATATTTCTTCAAGTGATTCGCTTTCGTTTGCCGTAACATCGTCGGGTTTATCCGCCGTGTCGGGATTGTTGACGGACGTTGTCTGTGCGTTAAAATCGGTTAATACGAGCGTGTTGTAATTTCTCGGGTATGCGCAGATATTTTCTTGAGTGGTTCGCGTTCCGTTTGAAAAATCCGTTGTCATATTGACAAGTTTCTGGTAATTAGGGACATCCTTAAGCGTGCCGTTCTTGTAATCGGCACTGTAATTTTCATAATCGAACGTGTAATCGATGAGCAGAAAACCGATGCCCATCTGTGTGCCGACCTTCGCTTCGGGCGTTCCCGTCAGAACCGTCAGAGCCTTCCACGGCAGATATGCTTCGATGTCATATCCGCTGACGAGCCACTTTCTGTCCGTTTCCGTATCTTCGACCGCATCGAGGTTCGATTCCACTCGGACGCCGAGAGATTCGTTGCGTCCTACCCAATATATATGTTCATACCATGTCGCACCGTCATCTCGATATATCGCAAATCCGTTTCCCGATCGGGAGAGATAAGGAACAAAGGTGTATATCATGGCGGAATCCCTTACTTTTGCGCGCCGCTGATACATCGGGTCGATAACGATCTGAACGCAGTCCATAGAGTTCAGCGAGGATGAGATTTTGTCAAGCGCAAAAGATTGCGTGACGTCCGTCACGTGCCAAGATATGTAAAGCCCGCCGTATTTGCTGTCGTCGCTCCACAGGATTCTGACCGTTGCTTTTGCGTCGTCCGTGCCCGAAGGATTCGAAGCCCACCCGTTTGACGCTTTTGCGTTCAGCGAATCAAGTTCGACCGTCAGCGCGTTTTTCCATTCATCCTCCGAGATCTTTCCGTCGATCGTCGGCAGTTTTTCCGCTTTCGGACAGTAATATATATTCGATTTTGCCGCGGAAGAACCGATCGCGGTAATTGAAAAGATCATTGCGGCGCATAAAAGGAAAAGCGATACTTTTCGCAATATTAAGACTCCCTTCGGACTCTTTTTTTTCTTATATATATTTTAACAGAAAAACAGTCCGATGTAAATAGGCAATAAGTACATCGGACAGACAAAAGCGTTATATTTTTTTGAACAATCGGTTACGTTATGATGCAATTTGCGCATAATTGCAAAGAAAAAATGAGATATTTATGCCCCGCACGACTCCGTTAACGCGCACTGAGACCGAAACTGACCGACAGCGCGCGATCCACTTCGTTCATCGCAACGGTGTCCAGATGCCCCATTTTTTCTCTCAGCCGCTGTTTGTCGAGCGTCCGAACCTGTTCCAGAAGAATGACCGAATCCCGGCTCAACCCGTAGTCCGCCGCATCCACGCGTATGTGCGTCGGCAGATCCGTCTTTCCGAGTTTTGAAGTTATTGCGGCGGCAATCACGGTCGGACTGTGCTTGTTTCCGAGGTCATTCTGAACTATCAGAACAGGTCGAACGCCTCCCTGTTCCGATCCGATAACGGGGCTCAGATCCGCGTAGTATATGTCTCCGCGTTTGATTTGCGTCAATTTTTTCCACTCTCCCTGTGTGTTTTGTTACACAACTATTTTTGCACATTGTCCTTCGATTTAAACATTTCTTTGTTATTATATTATGTTTTCTTTGCGTGTTACGACAGCAGAAATAAGGAGAGTGACACGGTTGCCCGCTGCGGCATAAGATGAAATTGAGAGCGGCAAAACGTGAGCCGCCTGAAAATACATAAGGAGGTCTTGGGATGTTCCGTAATAATTATTGCTGCTGGATACTTATCGTAGCCGCGCTTATTATCTCTTGCATCGACAACAACGGCTACGGTTGCAATTCCTGCGACAACTGCTCCGATTCCTGCTGCTGAGAGAGAAAAAAACATCGCCCGGAGACTTCGTGCCGTCTTCGGGCGATGTTTACTTGTAATGCGGTATGCTAAAACCCGTTTTCATCGATCGGCATATTGGCGTATGCGTTAAGCGTCTCGTCCGCGGTATGTCCCGCGAGAAATTCAAAATAACCCTGTGCGGCGATCATTGCCGCGTTGTCACCGCAATAACGAAGCTCCGGCATATAGAGCGCGATACCTTTGTCCGCGCAATCTTTCGCAAGCCTTTTTCTTAATGTTCCGTTTGCCGCGACGCCTCCCGCAAGGACAAGCTTTCCGTTGAAACGCTCCGCCGCTTTCACCGCATTTTCGGAAAGGACTTCCGTGACCGCCGCCGAAAAAGAGGCCGCGATATCGGGAACATTTATCTCTTTTCCTGTTTGTTCCGCGTTGTGAACGTAATTTATGACAGCTGTTTTAATTCCGCTGAAACTGAAATCGAACTCATTGTCCGAGAAATGCGTGCGGGGAAATCTGATCGCGTTCGGATCGCCGCCCGCCGCCGCTTTTTCAATCTTCGGTCCTCCGGGATAGCCGAGTCCGATAACTCTTGCAACCTTGTCAAAACTTTCTCCCGCCGCGTCGTCTCTCGTTTTGCCTACGACCGAAAAGGTGGTGCGATCTCCCACATTGACTATATGAGAGTGGCCGCCAGATACCACAAGAGCGGTGAACGGTGGGGTCAAGGTGGGGTCGGTAAGATAATTTGCGGCGATATGACCTCTCAGATGATGAACGGGAACGAGCGGCTTTCCCGAGGCGAAAGCGAGGCTTTTTCCGAAATTCACACCAACCAGAAGCGCGCCTATAAGCCCTGGAGCGTATGTGACCGCGATAGTGTCTATGTTTTTTATACCTCCGACCGGTTCGAGTGCTTTCCTGACAAGCGACGATACCGCTTCGACGTGACATCTTGACGCGATCTCGGGGACAACGCCGCCGTAAAGAGTGTGTATATCTATCTGCGAAACCACTTCGTTCGATATGACTTTTGTTCCGTCTTCGACAACCGCCGCGGCGGTTTCGTCGCATGAACTCTCAATTCCCAAAACAAGCATTTTATTTCTGCAACTCCGTTATCATAACATAGCCGTCTTCCGTCGGCTTTTCATACAGGTTCTTTCTTTTTCCGACCTTGCGGAAGCCGAGCGCCTCGTAAAGCGCGATCGCCGCCTTGTTGGATTCTCTGACTTCGAGCGAAACGGTCTCGATCCCGTTCTTTTTCGCCACGGAAAGAATTTCCGTGAGCATAGCCTTCGCATAGCCCTTTCTCTTTTCGATTGAGGCGACCGAGTTGATCTGCATTTCCGGAAATACGCCGTCCGTTGCGGCATAACTCACGACGCGCCCATCGATTTCGTAAACATAAAGCCCGAAATGTTCTGTTAAGAGAGAATTTTTAATGGTGTTTTCGCTCATCGGCTCGGAAAAATTTTTCGCTTCGGCATCCGAGACCGTCCTGACCGACGGGTCGTCCGCGTCCGTCACTCTTCGCATCCGAGTCTCTTTTTCAGGCATTCGTTTATCCTCTCCGCGCAGTCATCGTATACTTTTTGACTCCCGCCGTACGGGTCGGGAATATCTTTTCCGTCGGGATCGAACAGTTCGATCCTGTCCGACAGATCGGGACAGCTGAGTTTCAGAAGTTTTGCGTGATCCTGCGTCATCGCGTATATTCTGTCCGCTTCCTTCGCGGCTTTTTCCGTCAGCGGCGTTGAAACGTGTCCTTCAAGGCTCGCACCGTACCTGACAACCGCGCGCTTTGCATTTTCGCTTGCCGGAGAATGTCCGTCCGCGAACAGCCCCGCACTTCCGACTTTGATATCAAGCCCGTTGTCTTCGATCATTTTTTCCGCCAATGCCTGAGCCATCGCGCTGCGGCAGGTGTTCCCCGTGCAGATGAAAAGAAGTTTCATAATACCGTTTTTTCTCCGTTTATTTTGATTCGTACCATGTTTTTCCCGAGTTGACGTCGACGAGCAGGGGAACGGAAAGTTCCGCCGCGTGTTCCATTTCGTATTTCAGCATATCGCAGATCTCATCTTTTCTGTCCTCGGGAGCTTCTATTATGAGTTCGTCGTGTATCTGCAATATCAGCCGCGCATCGATCTCCGATCTTTCGAGACGGTCGAAAACGCGAACCATTGCGAGTTTTATCAGATCCGCCGCCGTGCCCTGTATCGGCGTGTTTCTGCATACGCGTGACGCGAAGGCCTGCAACTGTCTGTTTTTTGCGTTTATATCCGGAACGTATCTGCGCCGTCCGAACATCGTCTCGACATAGCCCTTTTCCTTTGCGCTTTCGATTATGCCTTCCATATAACTCTTTACTCCGCTGTAAGTCCGGAAATAATTCTCGATATAGTTTTTCGCCTCTTTGAAAGACACCCCTATGTCCTGCGAAAGCGAGTATTCACCGATGCCGTAAACTATGCCGAAATTGACGGCTTTTGCTCTTCTTCTCAGCTCGGGTGTGACCATCGCCTCCGGAAGTCCGAAAACCTGCGCCGCAGTCGCCGTGTGTATATCTCTGTTCTCAATAAACGCTCGCTTCATGTTTTCGTCGTTCGCGATATGGGCAAGCACGCGAAGTTCGATCTGCGAATAGTCGGCGTCTATCAGAATGTATCCGTATTTCGCTTTGAATGCTTTTCGGAGTTGACGCCCGAGTTCGGTCCTGACGGGGATGTTCTGCAAATTCGGCTCGGTCGAACTGATGCGCCCCGTCTGTGTCACGGTCTGCGTGAAAACGGTGTGTATGCGCCCGTCATCGCCGATCTTTTTCAGAAGCCCGTCTATATAAGTCGATTTCAGCTTTGAAAGTTTTCTGTATTCGATGACGTTTTCAACGATCGGGTCTTCGCACGTTTCCCGGAGTTTTTCGAGAATGTCGTTCGCGGTCGAGTATCCCGTCTTTGTCTTTTTTCCTTTCGGATACGGCAGACACATCTCGTCAAAAAGCACCGTCGCAAGTTGTTTTGTCGAGTTTATGTTGAACTCGTGACCGGCGTAAAGATATATCGCCTGAGTGCAGTCGTTTATTTCCCCTTCAAGTTTTTCCCCGAAAGTTTTCAGAAACTCGGCGTTTACTTCAAAACCGTCGTGTTCCATGTTCGCAAGCACATTGCAGAGAGGGAGTTCGATCGATCCGAAAAGAGATGTCTGACCGTTTTGTTCGAGCCTTGTTTCAAGATATCCTTCCGCTTCGGGAAGATAGTAGCATTGCTCTGCGGGAGTCAGCGCGGATACGGAAGAACTCTCTTCGATTATCTTTGAAAGAGGGTATTCGGCTTGGGAAGGGTCGAGTATATATCCCGCGAGCATCGTGTCAAATTCAAGCGTTGCGGAATAACCCTCGGAAAGGAGCCTTTTCAAAAGGGGCTTTCCGTCGTGCGTGACGAGCCTTTTCCCGTTCAGCGCTTTCAGCGTTTCACCGTTCAGCCCGACAAGCGAAACCCCTTCGTTCGTCCTGACCGCGAGCGTGTCTCCGTCGCAGACAACGAACAGCCTTTCCGTCGAAAGACAGGACGCGTCCGAAACGGCGGAAACGGAAACCTCCGACGCGCGGTTTTTCTCTTTCTTTTCCGTCGGCGCGGGCGCGGAGCTTTCGTCAAGCCCGTAAAGTTTGATAATTCTTTTCAGATCGTATTTCAGAAGCAGAGAGAGAAATTCGCTCTCGTTCATTTTCGGCGGCAGTATGTCTTTCTCCGTAACGTCCAGCAAGTCGCTTTTTCTGACTATACGGCCGAGTTCGCGGGACATGAAAGCGCTTTCTTTTCCGTTTTCGAGTTTTGATTTCAGCGCGCCTTTGATGCTTTCGATGTTGTCGTAGACACCTTCGAGGGTTCCGTATTCTTTCAGCAGGGCTTCCGCCGTTTTTTCTCCGACCCCGGGAACTCCGGGAATGTTGTCAGAAGCGTCTCCCATGAGCGCTTTCAGATCTATCAACTGAGATACGGCAAGCCCGTATTTTTCTTTGATCGCGGCGGGCGTGTATATTTCGTCAAGCGTTCCTCCCTGTTTTGAGGTCGCGAGTTTGACGGTAACATTCTTATCCGCCAACTGAAATGCGTCGCGGTCGCCCGTTATAATGACGCATTTTTCGTTCGCGTCGGAGCATTCTCTGCTCAGGATCCCGATTATATCGTCCGCCTCAAGCCCCTCGCGTTCAATTCGGGTTACTCCGAGCGCGTCGAGCATCTGTTTGATTATCGGAAACTGTTCTCTGAGTTCTTCGGGCATCGGCTTGCGTCCCGCTTTGTAATCCTTGTAAAGCCCGTGTCTGTAAGTCGGCGCTTTCAGATCGAACGCCGCCGCAACGCGGCATTCACCCTCTTCTTTCAAATGCCTGTGCAGCGTTGTCAGAAAACCGTACAGAGCATTTGTGTTGACACCTTCCGAATTCGTAAGGGTTCTTATTCCGTAAAACGCTCTGTTCATTATGCTGTTGCCGTCGATGACGAGAAGCTTCATTTCGTTCCCTCTTAAAAATTGATATATACTTATATTATCATTATTGCCCGACATTGTCAAGGAATATTTTACAAACAAACGAATATATTGTTTTTTTCTCCGTCCGCATTTCTTCGCGGTATATTCCCGTGAACCTTTCGGTCTTTGCCGCCCCGACGACATTCTTTTTCTTTTTGTGACGCCCGCGGTCTTTCATTTCGCTCGTGCTCGACGGACACGCTTGTTTATCGCAGTTTTTTCCCCCGCTCTCACGCGTATGCGCGTCTTTTTTTATCTGAAAACTCCGTTTGTCTTGCCTTTTTCAGAAAACTCATCTTTTTTCCGGCGCGTTTTTTGTCGTTTCGGGGAGAGTGGGGGAGGATTTTATCGGAAAATGGGGGACATTCCCACGATATTTTGTTGAATATCAACAATATCACGGCATAATATCACGATATATTTGGCAAGAAATTTTGCTGAACCCCTTGCAAAAGCCTTCGGTTTATAATATAATAGTGTCAGGTGGAGCGAAAGTGGTGAAAAATGGATTAAAAGTAGCAAGCGCTCCCAAAAAATTCTGAGGAAACGGAGGCAGGTCAAGATGTTGTTTATCGGCAGATTCGGTTTGATCGGCAGTTATAATCATACGATCGATTCAAAAAACAGATTGTTCCTGCCCGCAAAACAGCGCGATTATATCGGCTCGACCGTTATCCTCACAAGAGGTCTTCGCAACTGTCTCTATATGTATACCGCCGAGGGCTGGGAAAATTTCATCTCTAAGATCGACAACGACAACGACTTCGAGTCAAACGACGAGACGCTTTATTTCCTCGGTAACGCTCAGGAAGTGGATGTCGATGCGCAGGGAAGAATAACGGTTCCTCAGACTTTGAGATCGTTCTTCGGTATCGGAAAAGACGTGACGATCGTCGGCGCGGGACAGAGATTGGAGATCTGGAAGACCGAAGAATGGGAAAAGTTCAACAACGACAGAGAGCTCGGTGACAGGATCCGCGAAAAGCTCAGAGAGAAGTCGTCGCGCGATGAGTGATTTTGAACATATTCCCGTACTGTTTAATCAGACTATCGAAGGTCTCGCGGTCAAGTCCGACGGAGTTTATGCGGACGGTACCGCCGGCGGAGGAAGTCATTCCCGAGCCGTCGGAGAACGCTTGTCCGATAAAGGAAGGCTGATCTGCGTTGACCGAGATACAGAAGCTATCGGAGCGTGTGAAAAAAAACTTTCGGGGTTGAAATGCGGTTTGACCCTATTGCACACGGATTTCGCGAAGTTGCCCGAATATCTGCGGAAGAACGGAATAATGCTTGACGGATTGCTGGTGGATCTCGGCGTTTCGTCGCATCAATTGGACACTGCGGAACGGGGATTCTCGTATATGGCTGACGCAGAGCTTGATATGAGAATGAACAGGGACGACGACTTCACGGCAAAGGATCTGGTGAACTCCTATTCAAAAGAGGATATGGAGAGAATCTTCTTTGAGTACGGAGAGGAAAGATACTCGCGCTCCGTGGCTTCGGCAATTGCCGAATACAGAAAAAATAAGCCGATAGAAACGACTCTTGAACTTGCCGAAATAATAAAGAGTGCGATGCCGGCAAAGGCGTTGCGCGAAAAACAGCATCCGGCGAAAAGGGTCTTTCAGGCGATAAGAATAGAAGTCAATGACGAATTGAAGCAGATAAGCGATCTGCTTGACGGAATAATGCCGCTGATGAACAGCGGCGGCAGAATCTGTGTCATAACTTTCCACAGCCTTGAAGACAGGATAGTCAAAACAGCGTTCGCAAAAGCGCAGAACCCGTGTACGTGTCCTCCGGATTTTCCGGTTTGCGTCTGCGGAAAAAAATCTCTCGGAAAGGCTTTGAAACCGATAACTCCGGACGGGGCGGAAATTGAAAGGAACCCGCGTTCACGCTCGTCCAGACTGAGAATATTTGTAAGAGAATAGGGTGGCATCAATGAAAAAAGAAACGAAAAAAGAGAATACAAAAAAAAGTTTCGGCGCATTTGAGATCATCGCCTGCATCTCCATCGTCGCATTGATGATCGTCAGCGTGAACTGCTATATAAAAAAATACGAGATAAATTACAGGTCTGAAGTCCTCGCGCAGGAGTACGAAGAAGCGTACAACGAGGGCGAAAGACTCAAAGTCGAATACCAGAAGCGTACCGATTATAATGATGTCACCGAATATGCGGAGACGGTTCTCGGAATGAAGAAAACGAGCGATTATCAGATCGTTTATCTTCCCGCGACGGAAGTCGATGAAATGAGAGTCGTTTCGGCCGGCGACAGCTTTGCGGACAAACTTACAAAGACGTTTTCCGTTGTACTTGAATATTTGAGATAACGTTCGCATAAATAGTACGGAGAACGTTTATCGAAAACCGACAGGGAAAAAGTGATGTCAAGACCTAAGTCAAACAGTAAAACGAGATATGCGGTTATCAGGGTAATAGCAATGATTGCCCTGATTTGCCTTATAGGAAGACTTTTTTATATACAAATAATAAAACACTCCAAGTATGAGCAGATAGCCGTCTCTCAGCAGACTCAGGATATTGCGATAGAGGCAAAACGCGGAACGATAACCGACAGGGAAGGAAATATCCTTGCGATAAGCGCGACCGCGTATAAAGTCGTTATGGCGCCGAAACTCATAGACGGCGAGGATCTGCGCGAAAAGATCTGCGACGGGCTGTCCTCCGCACTTTCCGAGGACAGAGACAAGATCTACGAAATGACGCTCAAAAACGTACAGAGCGTCGATGTTGTTCGCAGAATAGAAAAAGACGTTGCCGATAAGGTCAATGATTTTATTTCCGAAGACAGGGAATACGCCGCGATAATAACGGTAACGGAAGACCCGAAAAGATATTATCCGAACGGAAATACGCTTTCGACAGTTCTCGGACTTGTAGGAGCGGATAATCAGGGACTTGAAGGTATCGAATACCTTTACGACGATTATCTGACGGGAACTGCCGGCAAACTCGTTGCCACAAAGACATCTATCGGAACGTCGATGCCGTTTTCGTATGAAAAGCAGGTCGATCCGAAGGACGGATGCACGATCGAACTGACGATCGATCTGAAAATGCAGACGTTGCTCGAATCGAAGATCAACGAGGCGAGGGTCGAGCATAACGTTCAGAACAGGATCGCGGGCGTCATAATGGACGTCAACACGGGCGAGATTCTTGCAATGACCTCAAAACCCGATTTCGATCCGAACGAGAATTATGTCATCAACGACGAACTGACGCTTGAAGCGCTTGCGGCGAAATATGAGGTCGGAAGTACCGAATACTATAAAGCATATAACGAAACATTTGTAGAATATAAGAAGAATAAATGCCTCGAAGCGTATGAACCGGGATCGACGTTCAAGATATTTACCGCTTCCATGGCGCTTGAAGAGGACCTTGTCAGCCTCGAGGAAACATTCTTCTGCAGCGGGCACCTCGACATCGGTCCCACAAGAGTAAACTGTCACAAAACGACGGGGCACGGCACGGAAAATCTGAAACAGGGACTTGCAAATTCCTGCAACCCCGTGTTCATGACGCTCGGAATGCGTATCGGTCAGGAGAAGTTTTACGATTATCTGACTGTGTTCGGGCTCAGGGATAAGACAGGCGTCGGTCTTCCCGGCGAGCAGACGGGATTCCACCACTCTCTCAGCGCGATGACCACGCTCGACCTTGCCGAATCCGCGTTCGGACAGACGTTCAAGATCACTCCGATGCAGCTCATAAGCGGCGTTTGTTCCGTAATCAACGGCGGAAATTATATGCAGCCGTATATAGTGCGCAGTATAACGGACTCGGACGGAAATACAGTGGTTTCAAACAAACCGACGGTCGTCCGTCAGACGGTTTCCGACGAGACTTCCGCGATCATGCGCGAGTATCTCGAATATACCGCCGCATCGTCCGCCAACTCCCGTGTAGAGGGCTACCGTATAGGAGGAAAGACGGGAACGTCTCAGAAACTCGATACGAGAACCGACGGGGAGGATAACCAAAAGCGTATTGCGTCTTACATTTGTTTTGCCCCGGCCGACGATCCTCAGATCGCGGTGCTTGTCGTTGTCGATGAGCCCGATTCGGAGATCCAGTACGGTTCTTACATTGCGGCGCCTCTCGGATCATCTATCATCGTTCAGGCGCTCAACCAGCTCGGAATTTATTCGACCGCGGAAAACGCGGATATGACAACCGTTCCCGCAGTTACGGAAATGACGGTTGATGAAGCCCGCAAAAAGATCGTCGCGGACGGTTTGCAGGTCAAGGTGGACGGAAGCGGCGATACCGTCGTTGCCCAGTTGCCTGCGGCAAATACCGTAACCGTCAGCGGAAGCACGGTTCTGATATATACCGAGGAAGGAAATAACGAGACGCAGACCGTCGTTCCCAACCTTGAAGGAAAAACTCCCGCAGAATGCAACCAGTTGCTCGTCAACAGCGATCTGAATATGGAGATACTCGGAAGCAACGAGAATGTTACTCCGATAACAGGGACGGGCGTCGTTGCGTATTATCAGAGCATCCCCGCGGGAGAAACGGTAGATAAAATGACCACGGTGCAGGTGAAATTCAAGAAAGCCGCAACAGGCTGATATAAAAATACGCGATAAGCGGAAAAGTCACGAAAAAAAACGGAACCTGAAAGTTAAATAAAACGAAAGGTCGTTTTCAATGAGACTTTCCGAACTTTTGAAAAACGGTGATTTTTACGGGGATTTCGATCCCGAAACGGAAATAACGGGCGTTTGTTCACGACTTGACAGATGTGAGAAGGGAAGCCTTTTTATCGCGGTCAGCGGCAGCCGATTTGACGGAGCCGCGCACTTGGAAGAGGCTTTTGCCCGCGGAGCGGGCGCAGTCGTGACCGAAAAGGAAATTCACGGAAAAAATATCGTAAAATGTAAAAATGTCCTGTCGGCGTTCAGCGGTATATGCGCCGCCGAGAACGGCGATCCTCAAAAGAAACTGACGCTTATCGGACTGACGGGGACGAACGGCAAGACGACGACATCGTATATCTGTTCCCGTATACTTAATTCTGCCGGAATAAAGACCGAGATCGTCGGATCGGTCAATTTTGAGAATACGACCCCCGAACCGCCTGTGTTTTTTTCCGCGCTCGGAGATATTGCGGAACGGGGAACAAAGGCGGTCGTTTGCGAAGTTTCTTCTCAGGGGCTCGATCAGCACCGTGTCGATCCGTGCCGCTTCCGTGTCGGCGTGTTTCTGAATTTCGGAACGGATCATCTTGATTATCACGGAACGCCCGCGTCATATTTTGAATGTAAAAAGAGACTCAAAACACTCTCGGATATATTTGCCGTGAACGGTGACGACCGACATACCGCGTCTCTAATATCGGACGGCGTGAAAAGCTTTTCACTTTTTTCGGGAGGAGACTATGTTGCGGCAAATGTGAGCGAGACTGAGGACGGAAGCCGTTTTTCGCTTTTGCATAACGGCACTGAAACCCCTGTCTCGATCGGACTTGTCGGCATTTACAACGTTTATAACGCTTTGGCGGCGCTCACCGTGTCGTGCGAACTCGGTGTTCCGGAGACGGTTGCGGCAAAGGCGCTCGAAAAACCTCTCCGCATACCCGGAAGAATGGAAAAGATCGGGACGAACGCGCCGTTTTCCGTTTATGTGGATTATGCTCATACACCGCAGGCGCTTGCGACCGCTCTGCGAACGCTGAGGGCGAGAACGAAAGGCAGGCTTATCGCCGTTTTCGGATGCGGCGGAGACCGAGACCGTGAAAAGCGTCCCGAAATGGGCAAACAAGCCGCGCTTTTTGCCGATGAGATAATCGTCACTTCGGACAATCCGAGAACGGAAGATCCCGATGAGATAATAAAGGATATACTTTCGGGTGCGGACAAAAGACGGTTTACCGTCGTTCCCGACAGGCGTTCCGCGATCGGGGTCGCTCTCGATGCGGCGCGCGAAGGAGACTGCGTGATAATTGCCGGAAAAGGGCATGAAAAATATCAGATAGTGGGAAAGAAAAAATTACCGTTCGACGACGCGGAGACCGTCGCCGAAATGTTAAGAAGATATGAATGATAACGGAGAAGGGCTATGTTACTGTCAGATGTAGGAAAAATGCTGAACGTCGCTTGTAAAGGGGACTGCGAATTTGAGGGGTTCGCGATCGATTCCCGCGCCGTTAAAAAGGGCAACATGTTTGTTTGTCTGCCCGGCGCCCGTGTGGACGGTCATGATTTTGCCTCAAAAGCCGCGGAAAACGGAGCGGCTTGCTTCCTTTGCGAAAAACCTCTTGACACGGATCTGCCGTACTGTCTCGTTCCCGATTCGCTGAAAGGACTTCAGGATCTCGGAAAAGCGTACAGACTGAGTCTCGGAACGAAAGTCGTCGCCGTCACGGGAAGCGTCGGCAAAACAACGACGAAAGAGTATATTTCGTCCGTTCTGAGCCGAAAATACAGAACGCATAAAACGGAAGGGAACAAGAACAGCGAAACGGGAGTTCCTCTGACGCTTCTTGCCGTCTCCCCGTCCGACGAAGCCGTCGTGACCGAAATGGGTATGTCGGCGAAAGGGGAAATATCCGTTCTCACAAAAATTGCCTGTCCCGATATCGCGGTCATAACGAATATCGGAGTTTCGCATATCGAACATCTCGGTTCGCAGGAAAACATAATGCTTGCGAAATTGGAAATACTTGAAGGTCTTTCCGAAAACGGCACGCTTATAATCAATTATGACGACGAGTATCTTCGCCATGCGTATAACGATCTTCTTTTCGGAAAGATCCCTCAGCGCATCATCCGTTACGGCATCAATAATCGCGATTGCGACGTCATAGCGTCCGAGATCGCAATGGAAGACGGCAGTTTGCGTTTCTGTGTCAGAACTCCGGAAGGGGATATGACCGTCATAATGCCGTGCGAAGGCGTACACAATGTGTATAACTCCCTCGCCGCGATCTCCGTCGGAGTCTGCATGGGTGTTTCGCTTTCGGATATGAGCGCGGGGCTTGCCGAATTCAAGGGCATTCCTCTGCGTCAGCAGTCGTATAAACGCGACGGACTTAATATTATCGAAGACTGTTACAATGCCAGCCCGTCTTCGATGCAGGCGGGAATTGACGTTCTGCGCCGCAAAAAAGGCAGAAAGATCGCGGTTCTCGGCGATATGCTCGAACTCGGCGATTTCTCGGACGAACTCCACCGAAAAGTCGGAAAAATGCTTGAAAACATCGATATTCTCGTTGCGTTCGGACATTTTAACGGGAGTTATATCAAAGGAGCCGAGGAGGCAGGATTAAAATCCGAAAACTGTTATTCCTGCGAGAATAACGAAGCCGCCGCAGTCGTTTTGTCTCAGATAGCGAAAGACGGGGATCACATTCTTATAAAAGCAAGCCGCGGAATGAGCGGAGAAAAAATAGCGGAAAAACTTTTTGAGATAAAGGAACAAAAATGACGGTTTCGCTGTCGGCGTCTGTATTGATCGCGCTTTCCTGTTCGTTTCTCTCATGCGTCGGACTTTGCGCCGTTCTTCTTCCTCCCGCTGAACGTGTTATGGCGCGCCGAAGAGTTGCGGTCGTTGAAGTTCCTTCATGGAGAAAACGCGAACAGGATCTTCCTCCTGTCGGAGGCATCGCAATTATCGTTTCCGCCGCGGCAGGCATCCTTATTTCAGCCGTATTCGGCGGGAGCGTGTCGGAAAACTGTATTTTTCTTCTGATCGTCGCTGTTTTGTTTTCGGCGGTCGGACTGACAGACGATCTGCTGACGCTGACCCAGAACAAGCGGTTTTCGATGCATTCATCCGTGAAAACCGTGCTGCGTGCGCTTCTTGCGGTCGGGTTTGCTGTCTATTCCTATAATTATAACGGAGGCGGTTATGTTCCGCTTTCAGTGTTTGCCTCAGGCGTCGATCTCGGTGTCTTTTATATCCCCATTGCCGCGCTGACCGTGCTGATCTTTTCATGTTCGGCGATGATCACGGACGGCTCGGACGGTCTGAATGCCGTTACTTCCGTCCCTGTTTTCGCATATTTAATGCTTTTTTCACTCGGGCGTCAGGGCTCGGGCGATGCGGAAGGCGCGTTCGTCTCTTCCGCGATCCTCGGAGCGGTTCTCGGTTTTCTTGTTTTCGGAAAATGTCCAGCGCGTATCTTTTCCGGCAAATCGGGAACGTCGTTTTGCGGCGTATGCGCCGTTTTGCTTTGTTTCCTTATGAAACGCCCCGCGGTGATGTTTACGGTCGGTTTCGTATGGCTTGTTCAGGGGATGAGTTTTGCGCTTTCCCGCGCCGTATATTATATTACGCGAGGCAAACACAGACTTTTGCCGATCGCTCCTCTTGACGTGTTCCTTCGCAGCGCCGGCGTTTCGGAAAACGTTATAATTTTCGCATATTTCGCGGTCGGAGTGATTTTCGCCGCAGTTTCATACGTTCTGACCGGAGGACTCTGATGAAAGAAAGAACAAAAACAAAAAGAAATCCGTTGCTCCGAAAAAAGGGACTTCCGATGTTCGATATCCCGTTCCTTGTCGGAGTTTTCGCGTTGCTTTTTGTCGGGCTTGCGATGCTTTTTTCCGCAGGTTATGCCGATGCGCTGAACCGTTACGGCGACAGTTATCACTATATAAAAAGTCAGCTTTTCGCCGTTCTTGTCGGACTTGTCGCGATGCTCGTCGCGTCCTTCGTTTCATATAAGTTTTACCGTCGCTTTGTTTGGCTGTTTTACGGGATCTGCATCGCTTTGCTGATCGCCGTTCTGATCTTCGGAAAAGGAGAACAGAAGCGCTGGCTCAATATAGGTTTTCAGTTTCAGCCGTCGGAGATCGCAAAAGTTTCCGTCATCATGGTTCTTGCCGATTATATCTCGCGGAACCGCGACGATATGAAAAAATTTGTCAAAGGAATAATCATTCCCTGCTTTATATGGGGTGTTCCGTGCCTTCTCGTTGCCGTCGAGACACACCTTTCCGGCGCGATACTGATCGCCGCGATAGGAATAGTTATGATGATCGCGGGAGGTTGCCGCCTCGTCTTTCTTGCCGTTCCCGCCGCGGGAGCGGGCATACTCGGAACGGTTCTGGCGTTCAGCGTCCCTTACATGAAGGCGCGAATTGACACATGGCTCAATCCCGAAACCGATCTGCTCGGCGACGGGTGGCAGGTCTATCAGTCGCTGACGACGATAGGCTCTGGCGGTCTCTTCGGCTTCGGTTACGGAAAATCGAGACAAAAATATCTTTATATGTCCGAACCGCAAAACGATTTCATCTTTTCGATCGTCTGCGAAGAACTCGGCTTTATAGGAGCCGTTTTTGTCATCGCTTTGTTTGCGTTCTTTATCTGGAGGGGAATATATATCGCGATCCATGCGCCGAATACTTTTTCGTCTCTGATCGTTATCGGTATAATAGGCAAAACCGCCGTTCAGGTCATCTTTAATATCGCCGTTGTCACGGGTTCCGTCCCCGTTACCGGCGTTCCGCTCCCGTTTTTCAGTTTCGGAGGTACTGCGCTGACGGTGTTGTTGGCGGAGATAGGGCTTGTCTTGTATATATCGCGCTTCGCGACGGTCGATAAAGGCAGTGAGCCCGTAACCGAAAGCGACGGCGAAGCAAAAGAATTGACCTCGGCTTCGGTCGAAGAGAGCCATGCGGAGGAAGGAAACGTATGAATTTTCTGATAGCCTGCGGAGGGACTTCCGGACATATAAACCCCGCGATCGCGATTGCGGATGAATTGCGCAGACGCGATCCCGGCTCAAAGTTTCTGTTTGTCGGAACAAAACGCAATCTTGAAGCCGAACTCGTTCCCCGTGCGGGATATGAGATCAGATTTATAGACGTTTCCGGACTCAGCCGCGATAAGACTTTTGAAGGTCTCCGTCATAATATGCGCACGCTGCGTAAGTTTATTGACTCGAAAAGAATGACCAAGAGGCTGATCGACGAATTCAGACCCGACGTTGCGATAGGTACGGGCGGATATGTTTCCGCGCCCGTGATGCGCGCCGCGTGCGAGCGTCATATTCCGACGGTCATACACGAACAGAACGCCTTTGCCGGTGTGACAACGAAAATGCTTGCGGGAAGCGTTGACCGCATACTTCTGAGTTTTAAACTTGCAAAGCCTATAAGCGGCACCGAAGAAAAAAGCCGTCTTGTCGGCAATCCCGTCAGAAGCGCGTTTTTCGAGTTGAACAGACAGACAGCTCGAAAGGTTCTCGGCATTCCCGAAAACGAAAAAGTCGTTCTTTCCTGCGGAGGAAGTCTCGGCGCGACAAAACTGAACGAGGCGTTTACGGGATTCGCGAAAAAAGTCGCTTCCGACGGCACGATGAGCCTTTACCACGGGGCGTCCCGCGATTACCGAACGGTTTGCGAGGCTCTGAATGACATCGAAAACAAAGACAGAATTCATATTTTTGAATATATATACGATATGCCGCAACTTATGGCGGCGGCAGACCTGATCGTTTCCCGTTCCGGAGCAACTTCGCTGACGGAGATTGCGGCGCTCGGAAGGGCAAGCATTCTTGTTCCGTCTCCGAACGTGACGGAAAACCATCAGTATTTCAACGCAAAGACTTTCAGCGACGCCGGCGCGGCGATCCTTCTCGAAGAAAAGGACCTTTCTCCGGAGAGCCTTTACGACGCTGTCAACGGTGTTGTTTTCGACACGGATAAACTGAATACCATGGAGCGCGCGGCAAAGAGCCTTTGTAACGAACACGCCGCATCCGATATTGCCGACGAGATCGTCGCCCTTGCCGAAAAACATAAGTAAACGACCGTGAAAAAACCTTGACGGACAGGCGTTTTCAGTCCGCGTTTTTTCTTCACCGTCTTTCGGGTTTCGCATATTATGTTAATGTCGAAACTATGAGAGGGTAGAAAAAACGATGTCAAGACTTGTTATAAACGGGGGAAAGCCTCTTTGCGGCGTCGTTCGCATACAGGGCGCAAAAAACAGCGTTCTTCCGATCATGGCGGCGTCTCTGCTGTCGGACGGCGAATGCGTTATTTCAGGTTGTCCGAATATCAGCGACGCGGATAACGCCGTAAGGATCTTGGAAGATCTCGGCGCCTATACCGAGCGCTATGCCGACAGAATATCCATAAATGCTTCCAATGCTTTTAAATGCGTTATTCCCGATGTTCTCATGCGGAAAATGCGCTCTTCGATCGTATTTCTCGGCGCAATAGTTTCCAAATGCGGCAGGGCGCGGGTCAGTTTCCCCGGCGGGTGCGAGATCGGTTGCCGTCCGATAGATCTTCACATATCTTCGCTTGAAAAGATGAACATATCCGTCGTCGGACGGAACGGTTATCTCGAATGTCGGACGGACGGGATAAAAGGCGCGGATATAAATCTGACCTTTCCGAGTGTCGGCGCGACCGAAAATATCATGCTTGCCGCATGCCGCGCGGACGGAAAAACAGTTATCGAAAACGCCGCACGCGAACCGGAGATCGTGGATCTTCAGAATTTTATCAATGCAATGGGCGGACGCGTCAGCGGCGCGGGGACTTCGCGAATAGAGATATTCGGAGTTAAACGGCTTCGCGGCGTGACATATCGGATAATTCCCGACAGGATCGTTGCCGCGACATATCTTTGCGCTGTCGCCGCGACCCGAGGCTGCGCCCTTCTGAAAGACGTCAATCCCGAAGATCTTTCCGCCGTCGTCTCTCTTTTGCGAGACGCCGGTTGCGATATATCCGTTTATGATGACAGTATCTCGATCGACTGCGAAAAGACGGAACGGATAAAAAGCATCGATTCAGTCAGGACGATGCCTTATCCCGGTTTTCCGACCGACGCGGGTTCTCCTTTTGTCGCGCTTATGTCTCTTGCGAGGGGAACGACCGTTTTTGTCGAGACCGTTTTCGAAAACCGTTACAAGTACGTGGGAGAACTTCTGCGTATGGGCGCGGACATAAAGACCGAAGGGCGTGTCGCCGTTATCGACGGCGTCGAAAAGTTGTTCGGAACGACCGTCGAAGCACAGGATCTCAGAGGCGGAGCGGCTCTCTGTGTCGCCGCTGTCGCCGCGGAGGGAACGACCGTTATCGACCGTGCGGAATATGTGCTCCGAGGCTATGAGCATATCGATAAAGATCTGCGTGACCTCGGTGCGGATATCGAATTTTTTGAGGATTGAATAAAAGCATAACAGACGTGAGAAGAAAGGGGATGCCGATGAAAAAGCAAGCAAAAGTGTCGGAAAAGGACTTTGACGAAGAACTTTCCGTATCTGAGAGCCGAATGAACAGAAAAGCGGCGCGCAAAAAACGCATACTCAGAAACAGATTGCTTTTTCTCGGTGTTATTCTCCTGATCGTCGGAGCAATTCTGTTCCGTTTTCTCGTCGTTGCGCGAACCGTGAACGTGACGAACGAGACTCCTTATTCGGACGAGCAGTTGCTCGCTTCAATGAAGGAAGGGGAGGGTTCTTTTCTTTTTTCTTTCAGCGCGGACAAGATCACGGAAGAATTGAAGACCGCATATCCTTATGTCGGTTCCGTCGAAGTCAAAAAACATTTTCCCACTTCCGTGGACATTACGTTCAGGCGTGCGGAACGCGCATACGCCTTTGCGGTTGACGGGAAATATGTTTTTACCGATGAAGACTTCAAGGTTCTTGAAATTTCGTCGGTCGGTGACAGCGGCATTCTGACGGTCTGCGGCGCGGATATCGGCGAATACTCTGTCGGAAAAGAACTCGATACGCAGGCTTTCGGTTACGGCGGATTTATCAAAGATGCTCTTGCACAGACGGAGCGTACCGGCATAGGAAGGATCACAAAGATCGATCTGACTAAAAAATATCGGATAATGTGTCTGCTCAACGACACGGTTACCGTCATCGTCGGAGATTTTGCCGATCTTGACAAAAAATTCGACACTCTGAAAAACATTCTCGACATGAATGATGCGGATGTCCCCGCGACCGTTAATGTCAAAAATTATGCGCGCGGAACGTATTCGCTCGGCTCGGAAATGACAAACGGAAATTCATCTTCGCAGAATGCTCCCGGCGGTTCGAACAAACAGGATACGGACGCTTCTTATGACACCGATATAGAACCGGAGGAATAGACAGCGGCGGAAGATGTTTCCGAAATTGCGTCAGTTAGGTTTAAGCGTGTGACAAAAAACGAAAAAAAATCAAATTTTAAGTCACAAGGAACAGAAAATCAACAAAAAGTGTTGACTATTTTGATCGGATATGCTATATTATAACTGTATATAAATGAAAGGATGTATTGAAATGGCATTCAAAAGTTTAGAAGATAAAACGCTGGTCAATATCAAAGTTATCGGAGTCGGCGGCGGCGGAAACAATGCCGTTGACGGAATGATCCAGTCCGAAGTCAGAGACGTTGAGTTTATCGCGATCAACACCGATTGCCAACAGCTTGAAAAACGTTCTTTGGCTCCCGTTAAGATCCCCATCGGCGAAAAGATCACCCGCGGATTCGGTGCGGGTGCCGATCCCGAGGTCGGCAGAAAAGCCGCCGAAGAGAGCCGCGATGCTATTGCTTCCGCGATCAAAGGCGCGGACATGATCTTTTTGACCGCAGGTATGGGCGGCGGAACGGGAACAGGTGCCGCGCCTCTCGTTGCTCAGATCGCGAAGGAGTCCGGAATACTTACCGTTGCCATCGTTACCAGACCCTTTAACTTTGAAGGAAAGACCAAGATAGAGAAGGCTGAAAAAGGAATTGATGACCTTCTCAAACAGGTCGATACTCTTGTTGTTATCCCCAACGAGAATTTGAAACTTGTCTCTGAGAGCAGAGTTACGATGCTCAACGCATTCAAGATCGCGGACAGCGTTCTTAAAGAGGGCGTTGAGTCGATAACGACTCTTATTCAGAGCCAGGGTATAATCAATCTCGACTTCAACGATATAACCGCTATTCTTAAAGACGCGGGCAAGGCTCATTGGTGCGTTCAGTCCGCTAAGGGTAAGGATAAGGCTGAAACCGTTGCCAACGCCGTTATCCAGTCTCCGCTTCTCGAGTCCTCGATCAAGGGCGCAAAGGGCGTTATTCTTTATTTCAATGCGGATACCGAAGTTACGATGGAAGACATCGAACTCGCCGCTCAGATCATCAGAGAAAACGCCGCTCCCGATGCGAATATCATTTGGGGTGTTAACCTTGACGATACTCTTGAAGACGAACTTCAGGTGACCGTTATCGCGACCCGCTTTGAAGATGAGGACAAGTCTTTCGGCACTCAGCCCGTGATCAACACCGCTTATGTTGCTCCTTCCAGAGTTGCTCCTCAGATTCCGGCCGCTCCTCAGGCGCCCGTTAATCCGGCTCCCGTCGCTCCCGCCGCTCCCGCAGATACCGCCGATGACGACGATGAGTTTCTGAAACTGCTCAACGACATAACGAAGGGCAACTGATAAACTCTTTTTGACCGATACCGAAATTTCAGCGTTTATTTATATACCGCAGGGCAGACCTCATTGTCTGCCCTGTTCTTTAAAGAGGAAATGGATAAAAAATATATACTGTTTGATCTCGACGGAACTCTGACCGATCCGAAAATCGGAATTACATCCGCGGTGGCTTACGCGCTTGAACATTGCGGTTATCCCGTTCCCGAAGATCTTGATACTCTTTGTCCTTTTATAGGTCCCCCTTTACATGATTCTTTCAGCAAGTATTACGGCGCGGATGACGACGAAGCCGAGAAACTTGTTGAGTCTTACAGAAAGTATTATCGTCCGAAGGGTATTTTTGAATGCACCGTTTACGACGATATTCCCGACCTTCTGATATCCCTGAAAGAGAGCGGAAAAAAGATCATTCTCGCAACATCGAAGCCCGAAGACATGGCTGAGGATATTCTCGACCATTTCGGGCTTATAGGGTATTTTGACGGCGTGTACGGCGCGACACATGACAGAACCCGCACGGATAAAGCAGATGTGATCGCATATGCTGTCGAAGAATTCGGACTGACGGAGCGCGATCGGGCGGTCATGATCGGCGACCGTGAATACGACATCCTCGGAGCAAAGGCGAACGGCATCTCCGCGATCGGCGTCGAATACGGCTATTGCCGTGATCCGAAAGAGTTCGCGAAAGCGGATGCGGTCGCAAAAACCGTTGCCGAACTGAAAAACATACTGTTATGACGCTTTATGTTATTCTCGGAGCGGGGCTGATAGCCGGCGGAGCGATTTGGCTTGCCGTGTTCTTTTTCTTATACAGGAAGAAGACCGTGAAAACCACGACCTATTTTCCGGCCGCCGCGACGGACAAGGATATTGCCGAACTTGAAAAAGCACAGAGAGAACTGCGCTCCGCGTATATCGTAACCGCGGTAAATACTCTCGGTCCGTGTCTGCTTATCGGAGTCGGAATATTCTTCCTTGCAATCGCGGTCGTGCGCTTTGCGGGACTTTTATGATATTTAATAATAGGGTTTGACGGGATCTTTATCCCGTCTCACTTTTTGACAAAGCCGATCCGCGGGATAATTCCCGCGGATCGGCTTTGCGTATATGTCCGTTTTTGAACAAGAACTTATCTTCTCGGAGTCTTCGCGATCTCTTCATCGTCGCCGTCACCGAGCAGATAGAAATTTCCGAGATTCGGAAGTCTTTCTCTGCAATCGCATTGCCAAACAATTTTTTTGTCGGGCGTAACTTCAAACACGGGGACTCCTTCGCCGTTATGTCCGTGCCCGAGCCAGTTGTTGCAAACGATGTTTCCGTTCTTTCTAATATGAATGCCGAGCAACCAGCGAATGTTGATTTCGGGAACATCTTTTTCAAGAAGCGTCCATACTTCGTTTCCGCTCGCATCGAGTTCGGCAAGACCTTCCATGCACGAATACACAACGTTTCCGTCCGGACGGACAACCGCTCCGAATGTGTTGGGACGCGTGTCGAATTCGCGCAGGATATTTCCGCTTTCGTCAAGGAAAAATATCTTATTTGACCCGGGGGAAACGATCATATATGTTCCGTTCGGAAGTTTGCGTGCGGAACGCATGGTTTCGTGAGGATCCGATCCGCGATAATCGAAGGGGATGATCTTCGATATGTTTCCCTTATCGTCTGTTTCAACAAGCCTTTTCTGCCTCAACTCTCCGGCAAGAACGCCGCCGTTGTCAAGCGGTTGGCAGGAGAAAATTTCATTCTCGGTCGTATACTGAAACAGTATATTGCCTTTTCGGTCAATGATTCTCGCTCCGCTTCCGCCTCTGCCGTAATGACAGAAAAGAATTCTGTCTCCGCCGAGATGCCAGAGGTCAAAGACCGTGAGAGCGGTGTCGATTTTCCAGACGACTTCTCCGTTTTCGTTGATTTCAACGAGTTCTTCCGTTTCAGTGTCGGTCGCGAGGAAGGAATATCTGTTTTCGCCTTTTACAGTCGTCATTTTATCCGCCTTATTCAAAATCGTAAGCCATGTTGAGGATCTTCATCAGGCCGTCTCTTCCGATCTTCGGGATCGACGGGAGATTTCCGTCCGCGTCACAGCCGTGGGTGATAACTTCATCCGCGATCTTTTCAAGATCTTCTTTCGGAACATTTACCGATTTGAGGTTTACGGGGACGCCGACCTCTTTAACGAACGCCACAAACTTGTCGATGCACTCGTTTGCGACGTCAACGTCTTTTCTGCCTTCTCTTTCAAGTCTGAAAACTCTGTAACCGAGTTCCGCGAATCTTGCCGCTCTTTCTTCGTTCAGATTTGCCGTATAGCGGAAGAACGCGGGCATTATGACCGCAAGCGTTACTCCGTGATCGATGTCGTAGAGAGCCGAAAGAACGTGACCTATCTGATGACAGGGTGTCGGCGCGGCAAGTCCTGCCTGAAGATAACCGTTCCATGTCAGGGTAGAAGCCCATTGAAGAGAAGCTCTTGCCTGAATATCGTCGGGATCTTTGAATATTTTTCTGATAAGATCCATAACGGCGATGAGAAGCCCTTCGTGGCATCTGTCCTGAACAGGCGAGTTCTGATCTCCGTTCAGATACGCTTCAAGCACGTGAGACATAGCGTCAACAGCGCCCGCCGCCATCGGGAATTTCGGAAGCGTTGCTGTTACGCAGGGATCCATGACGCAGATCTTCGGATAGAGTATGGGAGCCCATATATATGCTTTTTCGTGGGTTCTGTCGTTCGTTGCGACCGCGACGTTGTTTGTTTCGGACGAGGTCGCTGACTTTGTCGGGATCATGATCGTCGGAAGCGATTCCGTCGGGGGAACGGCAACTTCTTTGTCGTGACGGGAAACGAACATCTTCCAAAGATCTCCGTTGTATTTAACTCCCGCTCCGATAGCCTTTGCCGAGTCCATGACACTGCCTCCGCCGAGCGCGACGATGACTTCAATGCCTTCTTTTTTGCATATCGCAACGGCTTCTTCTATGTCGCTCAGACGCGGGTTCGGCTTTACCTTAAAAAACTCGGTGACGGTAACGCCCGCCTCTTTGAAACTTTTGTCGAGTTTCGCAAGCAGGGCGTTGAAGAAGTCATGAACGTCGTAGGTGACGAGCATTGCTTTCGTTCCGTATTCTTTCGTATATTTTCCGATGTTTTCCGCTTCACCGGGACCGAAAATAACACGAACGGGGTTGTAGAGTTCAAAATTAAGCATAGAAAGTGCCCTCTTTCATATTATATATATTCCTATTATCATCTTAACATTTATTGTAAGTTTTGTCAAGAGATATTATCTTTTTTTCTTGACAAACGACCGATTATATTGTATAATGTAGATTAGAACAGAACGGCGTGCGGAAGCTGTACGCACGAAGAAAAAAATACAATCAAAGAGGTGTACGATTATGCAGATGATCATCAACGGCGAGTATCGCGACGCGAGCTCGGGCAAGACTTTTGAAAACATCAACCCGTATACCGGCGAACTTGTTTGCAACGTGGCAAGCGGTACTGCCGAAGATTTTGAAGAAGCGGCAAGGATCGCGAAAGCTTCTCAGCCGGCATGGGCGGCGACTCCGTTTTACAAGAGAGCGGAGATAATAAAGAGATTCGTTTCCTATGTTCGCGAAGATATTGACAAGATCGCAAAGGTCGTTACCGCCGAGGGAGGAAAAACGATCACGGACGCGAGAGGCGAACTTGAATGTCTGTGCATGGTTTTTGAATCTTTCCTTGAAGCGGCACGTCATCTTTACGGCAATTCCGTTCCTCTCAACGCCGAGCCGAGAACACAGGGCGATATTATCTTTACCGTCAGAGAGCCTATCGGCGTTTTTGTGACGATAACCCCGTTCAACTTCCCGATCGAACTTTACGCTCATAAGGTCGCTCCCGTTATTATCACGGGCAACGCCGTTATTATCAAACCCGCATCCGACACTCCGATGGCGGCAATGATGCTGACCGAACTGCTTCTCAAAGCGGGTGTTCCCGCCGGCGTTTGCCATTTCATCACGGGCAGCGGCAGAGAAGTCGGAGCATGGCTTGCTCAGACCGAGAATGTTGACGGCGTAAGTTTCACCGGTTCGACCCCTGTCGGCAGAGAACTGATGAAGGGCGGCGCTCACAATCTGCAACACGTCTTCCTCGAACTCGGCGGAAACGATCCCTATGTCGTTTTCGACTCCGCCGATATGGAAGTCGCCGTCAGAGAAGCCGTCGGCGGACGTGTTTACAATGCGGGACAGACTTGCTGTGCGAACAAGAGATTTATAATTCAGAATACCGTCAGAGCCGAGTTTACCGAGAAACTGATCGAGGCGCTGAAAAAGGTTAAGATAGGCGATCCCGCCGATCCCGAGACCGCTATGGGATGTCTCGTTTCGGAAAAAGCGGCGAAGAACATCGAGGCTGAGATCAACAAGGTCGTTGCCGACGGCGGAAAACTTCTTTACGGCGGAAGCCGTCACGGTGCGTTTATCGAGCCGACCGTTATCGAGGTATCGAAGGATTCCGAAGTGGCGAAGGATCTTGAAATTTTCGGACCCGTGTTCCCGATCATCGGTTTTGACACATTCGACGAGGCTGTCGAGATCGCAAATCAGACCTCCTTCGGTCTTGCTTCCGGCGTTATAACTCAGGATATCAATCTCGCCATGCAGTTCGCAAATAAGGTTCAGGCGGGAACCTGCGTTATCAACTCGTCGGGCAACTACCGCTCCGTTCATCAGCCGTTCGGCGGATATAAGCAGACGGGCATAGGCAGAGAGGGAACGAGCCATACTCTTTACGAGGTAACACAGGAGAAATCCATCGTTATCAAAAATTGCCTGAAATAAGAAGCAACGGAAACCCTATTAAAGACGTAAAAAATTAAAATAAAATATTTTGAGGTGAAATGCTTTGTTAAGCGCAGAAAAAATCCTTGAGTTGAAGCTCAAAGCCAACGAGATAAGAAAAGAGACCGTAAAAACGATCGCCTCTATCGGTGTCGGTCATATAGGCGGTTCTCTTTCCATAGCCGATGTTATGGCTGTTCTTTATTTTGACGAGATGAAAGTCGATCCGAAAAATCCCAAATGGGAAGACAGAGACTGGCTCGTCGTTTCAAAGGGTCACTCGGGACCCGCCGTTTACAGCACGCTTGCTATCAGAGGCTTCTTTGACAGAGAAATGCTGTATACGCTCAATAAGCCCAACACGAACCTTCCGTCGCACTGTGACATGAGAAAGACTCCCGGTATAGATATGACGACCGGTTCTCTCGGTCAGGGCGCTTCCGCCGCCGCGGGTATCGCGCTCGGAAATAAGATGGACGGCAAGGACGACACCTATACCTATCTTATCCTCGGCGACGGCGAGTCCCAGGAAGGACAGGTCTGGGAGATGGCTATGTTTGCCGCTCACAGAAAACTCGGAAATCTTATCGGATTTACCGATTATAACAAATTGCAGATAGACGGCGCCACCGACGATGTCTGCTCGCTCGGAGATCTCGTTGCGAAATATAAGGCTTTCGGCTGGGATTGCGTTATGATCAACGGTCATGACGTTGAGGCGATCCACGACGCGATCGAAGCAGCGAAGAAGATAAAGGACAAGCCCTCGATGATAATCCTTGACACGATCAAGGGCAAGGGTATTTCCGCTCTTGAAGGCAAAGCAAGCTGCCACAATGCGAATGTGAACGCAGAGCAGTGCGCTGAGTATGTTGCGGAACTCGACGCAGAAGCAGAAGCAATTAAGGAGGGCAAATAATATGGGATTCAAAGTCAGAGAAGAGGTAGTTGCGGAAAAGACCGCAATGAGAGATGCTTTCTGCCAGACGCTTATAGAGCTGGCAAAGAAAGACGACAGGATCTGCCTTCTTGACGCAGACCTTATGGGTGCGATGGGAACAAAACCCTTCGCGAAAGAACTTCCCGAAAGAACCGTTGACTGCGGTATTCAGGAAGCGAACATGATAGGCACCGCCGCAGGACTTTCCGCTCAGGGCAAGATCCCGTTCGCGCATACGTTCGGCATCTTCGCGACAAGAAGAGCGTGCGACCAGATATTTGTTTCCTGCGCTTATGCGGGAAGAACCGTCAAGATCATCGGCTCCGACCCCGGCGTTACTGCAGCACTCAACGGCGGAACTCACATGCCGTTTGAAGATCTCGGAATAATGAGAGGTATGCCCGAGGTTACGGTCATCGAACCGACCGATGTGACGATGCTCAAAGATCTTCTTCCGAAGATCGCCGCGAAGCCCGGTGTTGACTATCTGCGTCTTGTAAGAAAATCCTGCGAAGCGATATATGAAGAAGGCTCGACCTTTGAAATAGGCAAAGCCAATGTTCTCCGCGAAGGTGATGACGTTGCGATAATCGCAATGGGTTACTGCGTGGGACAGGCGCTTATAGCCGCAAAGGAACTCGAAACAAAAGGTATCAAGGCGACGGTTATCGATATGTTCACTTTGAAGCCGCTTGACAGACAGGCAGTCGTTGACGCCGCGAAAAAGTGCGGAACCGTCGTTACCGTTGAAAACCATTATGTCAACAACGGTCTCGGTTCTTCCGTTGCGGAAGTCCTCTGCGAAGAGTGCCCGACCCCGCTCATCAGACTCGGCTCTCAGGACAAGTTCGGCGAAGTCGGAAGCCGCGACTTCCTTGCCGAAAAGTTCGGAATCAACGCCGCGGCGATCGTCAAAGCCGCTGAAAAGGCCGTTGCAAACAAGAAATAATCAAGCGATAAGCAGAAGATATAGCGTGTGCGATGTCACACGCTATATCGACGAAGAGGTGTTATTCAATGAAATCGTTCAGAATAGTTCCCGAGATCAGGATGTGCGACACGTTCGATGAGTTTATCGCAGGTTTCGGACTTAACGAAAAAGACCTCATTTTGACGGACGGCTTTCTCCGTGACAGTTTCGTGACCCCGAAGAACCTTCCTTGCCGCGTCATTGCGCAGGATGACTTCGGCGGCGGCGAACCGTCCTCGACAAAAGTGAAAGCCATTGTGAAAGAAGTTTCAAAGTTCGATTATGACCGCGTTATCGCTATCGGCGGTGGCACTGCGATCGATATATCCAAGATCCTGGCACTCGACGGAACAGACGATCTGCTCGCTGTTTTCAAAGGCGAAAGACCGGCGAAAAGAACAAAAAAACTTGTTATTATCCCGACCACCTGCGGAACGGGAAGCGAGGTCACGAACATTTCGATCGTGGCGTTTGAAGAACTGAATACGAAGTTCGGGCTTGCAAACGACGAGCTGTTTGCGGACACGGCTGTGCTTTGTCCCGAGTTTTTGAAGGGCTTGCCGTACAAAGTGTTTATTTTCAGTTCCGTCGATGCGCTGATACACGCGATCGAAAGTTATCTTTCCCCGAAAGCGAATGAGATCACGCGTTTCTTCTCTGTTGAAGCGATAAAACGCATTCTCGGCGGTTACGTCGCCATGCGCGAAAAAGGCGCCGAATACAGGAAAGAAATAATGGATTCTTTCATTCTCGGAAGTACATACGCAGGCATTGCTTTCGGAAATGCCGGCTGCGGTCTTGTTCACGCGATGTCATATCCGCTCAGCGGAGAGTATCATATCGCTCACGGCGAAGCAAATCACAAAATGCTTATGAGCGTACTTCATTTTTATGATAAGGCGCGTCCGGACGGCGATATAAAGGGACTTTATTCTCTGTTTGCCGAGGTCCTCGGTTGCGGAGAGACAGAGGCTCTCGGAGAGTTTGAAAAACTCTTTAATTCGCTGATCGAGAGAAAGCCTCTGTCAACGTACGGTGCTGATGAGGAAAAACTGAAAGAGTTTGCCGCTCAGGTCGTTGAAACACAGCAGAGACTTCTTGCGAACGCATACGTTCCGACAACAGAGGAACAAATGACAGAAATATACAGACCTGTTCTGTAAATGTTATTTATACAAGAAAGAGATGAATTGTATGAAAGCCATCAGGAAACTCAAAGAGGGCGCGGGATTTGTCGAAATGTGCGATATTCCCGAGCCGAAATGCGGAAAGACCGACGTCAAGATAAAAGTAGAGGCGGTCGGTATCTGCGGAACCGATATTAAGATCGAACACGGAACGACCTGGTCTAATCCCCCCGTAACGCTCGGACACGAACTCAGCGGCGTCGTTGCCGAAGTCGGCGAAGATGTCAGGAGCGTCAAGGTCGGCGACAGGGTAGTGACCGAGACGGGAAATATCGTTTGCGGTCATTGCTATTATTGCAACACGGGAAATTTCCTTATGTGCAAGGACAGACTTTCGATCGGTTACGGATGTGACGGCGGTATGGCGCAGTATTGCGTTGTGCGCGAAGGCATTATTCACAAACTGCCCGATTCCATTCCGTTCGATGCAGGCTCGCTTTGCGAACCCGCCGCTGTCTCCGTTCATGCCGTTTACGATGCCGTTCCCGTTATTCCGACCGACGTTGTCGTTGTTGAAGGCTGCGGCGCGATTGGACTTCTTGTCGCTCAACTTGTCAAAGGTTTCGGCGCGACCGTGGTTATAACGGGTCTGACTAACGACGCTCTCCGTCTGGAAACCGCGAAGAAACTCGGAATAGATTACGCCGTTGATATTCAGAAAGAGGATATCTCCGCGCTGATAGACAAACTTACGGGCGGCATGGGCGCTGATATCGTTTATGAATGCTCCGGCGCAAAAGCGAGCATCCGCCTCGGAATGTCTTTGCTCAAGAGAATGGGGTCGCTCGTTCAGATAGGTCTGACCGCGAAGGATGTCGAGATCGAATATTCGCTCCTGACCGCCAGACAGATCAAACTTGTCGGAACATTCGGTCATAAATGGCAGAGTTGGGATACCGCGCTCAAACTTATGCAGCAGGGCAAACTCAACTGTGACGCTCTTATAACCCATCGTTTCAATATGGACGATTGGAAGGAAGCGTTCGGGGTCGCAGACAGAGCCGAAGGCATCAAAGTCGTTATCTTCCCGAACAAGTAAAAAATCTTTGTTTGACAGAGCTGAAAGGCTCCGCCGCTCAAAACGAGCGACGGAGCCTTTGTGCGTATTATTTTTGTTTGTAAGTTATTTCGTATGCCTATTATTTGCAAGCGGTTTGCTTCGAACTTTTTGCTTTTTCGTTTTCTGTCAGAGTTTCAATTCGAATACGCCGCCGTCGAAGAATATCGGCTGACCGTTTTCGTCTTTGTAAAACGAGACTTTTTCCGTTCCCGTCATTTCAAAGCCGAGGGCGGACAAAAGTTTTACGGAGGGTGTGTTGTTCAGTGCCGTTCCCGCGAAAATTCGCTTAACTCCGCGGTGTTTGAAAAAGTCGAGAAGTGCTGAAATACTCTCTTTCGCATAGCCTTTTCCGTGAAATTCGGAACTGAAAGCGTATCCGAGTTCATAGCCGTCTTCGTGTTTGTTGAAAGATGCGTAACCGATGACCTTTTCGCCGAGACAAACCGAAAAGAATTGATGTTCGACACTGTCGTTTGCTTTTTCCCATCGAGCGATACGCTCGCGAACCTCTTTTTCGTCCGTCGAGTGAGGCATATCGTATTTCGCGAATTCGGATTTGCCGAAATCCGCCCAGATTTCTCTGATGTCCCGCCAATCGGCGGCAACGGTGTTCCGAACCGTCAGTCGAAGTGTTCTTATTTCAGTCATTGATTTTATAAACCATTTTTATGTGCTCTATTCCCGCTTCTTCATAAGTATCACCGCAGGCGGTAAAGCCCATTTCTTCGTAAAATTTTCTTGCATGTGTTTGTGCGCTGATTTCGACTGCGCTTGCGTTCAGCCGTTCTTTTGCCGCTTTTGTTGCGGCTTTCACAACGGCGGCGCCGAAACCTTGTCTGCGTTTTGCCGAAACGATTCGTCCGAAAGAGACCTCTTCATGCAGTGTTCCTTTCGGCAGCATCCTAAGACACGCTTCGAGTCCGTCTTCGTCTGTCACGAACACATGATATGCGATTTTGTCGAAACCGTCAATGTCGGGCTCGGAGCAGTGTTGTTCGAATGTGAAAACACGCTCGCGCAGTTGCAGAATTCCGTAAAGCTCGTCGGGTTTCAATTCGCTGAAATGTTTAACTGATATTTCCATTTTTTCTCTATTCTTTCGGTTTTTCTTTTGCGGTCACGACAGCCGTCCGATAGTTGACGTAGATAACTTTCCCCGGGCGCGCTCCGCTCGGTTTTTTAACGTTTTTGACTTCCGTATAATCGACTTCTACCTTTGCGCCCGCATCCGCGGAACTGAACGTGGCGGCGAGCACGGCGGCTTCTTCAAGCGTCGAATCGGGCGTCGTTCTGCCTTCGGTCACAACGACGACATGGCTTCCCGCATAATTTTTTATGTGAAACCATATATCGTGCCTATCGGCGATCTTCAATGTCAGCGCATCGTTTTGCAGATTGTTTTTTCCGACGAGAATGGTAAACCCGTCGGAAGAAGTGTATTCGGAAGGTTTACAGGTCTCGGGTTTTTTCTGCTTCTGAGTTTTGATTTTGCCGCGCTGTTTGATATACCCCTGTTCGGTCAGTTCTCTGCGTATTTGCGCAAGTTCGGAAACTGAGCTCGCGTTTTCAACGGAACTGCGGACGGTTTCGAGGTACTCGATATCGGCAAGCGCTTCCGGTATCTGTTCGGAAAGCATTTTTTTCGCGGTCTGCGCTTTCTTGTAAAGTTTGTAATACCGTTGAGCGTTCGCGGTGGGTGATAGTCTCGGATCGAGTTCGACCGTGCATTCGGTCGGTTCTTCGGCATAATAGTCTACCAGCCGAGCGTTCTTTTCGCCGCCTTTGAGAAGGTACATATTTGACGTTATAATATCACCGTAACGCTTATATATATCGGCCTTTTCGCACTCTTTCAATTCACCGCGCTGAGCCTCGACTTTGCGGCTGAGACGGGATATGACCGTCCCGATGATCTTTGATATATCTGCGGATGAGCGTTTTATGTGTTCCGCCGCCGCCTTGACCGAAAAATAGCGTTCGATTGCTTCGGAAGCGCTTATATCCGCGATCTTTTTCGCAGCAGAGCCGTATTGACAAATATCGAAACACCAGTATTCGAGCGGTTTTTCCGCATAAAGAAATACAGGTGAGAATTTTTCCTGTTTTACACCGTCGGCGACCGTTTCGAGGTATGAAACGAGTTTCCCGAACCGTTCGTCCGAAAGGTCGGAAATGTCCGTGTCCGTCGCGCCGCTGCATATAAATGCTGCCTCGCGTCCCAAAAGGGGAGCGACACCGAGAAACTTTTCGCAGATCCTCTTGTCTATCCTTCCCGCACTGTTGCGTTCGAGCGCTTTCGCAATATCTGCTGTCAAAAGGTCGCTTTTATCCTGCGCGGGAGGCAACGTATATGTCATTCCCGGAAGTATCTGCCGTTTTTCCGAGTCGGAAAAATCGACCTGATGCACGGCATCGTATATGCGCCCGTCTCCGTCCGTAAAGATCAGGTTACTGCACCGTCCCATGATCTCGATGACAAGACGGTTCGTCACGGTCTCGTACAGTTCCGTACTGCACTCGAAATCAAGAAAAAGCACTCGTTCAAGCCCCGGTTGAGACGCCTTTACGAATTTTGCTCCCGTCAGATGCTTTCTCAGAAGCATACAAAAATTCGGCGCTACCGCAGGGTTTTCTTTCTTTGTCTGTGTCAGATGAACGCGTGACTGCGACGGGTTTGATGAGAGTAAAAGCGTTCTGTTAACATTGCATTTTCCGATCGTGTCGAATGCTCTGAAACGTATATTTATTTCGTCGCGTTCGGGTTGCGTGATCCTGTCAACCTTGCCGCCTGCCAATTTTTCGTTGAGCTCCGCGCAGACGCTTCGGAGCATAATTCCGTCAAAAGCCATATCACACCGTTAAAATGCAGTCCCCGTGAACAGAGGAAACTTCAAATCTGACTTCCGGAAGCGCTTCGGAGAGCTTATCGCAAAGGACTTTTACAACGGGGTTCTCGGTCGCGAAATGACCTGCGTCTATCAGATTTATTCCTAAATTTCCCGCATCAAGAAATTGATGATACTTTACATCGCCCGTCACGAAAGTGTCCGCTCCCGCTTCGATCGCTTTTTCAATTTCATCCGCGCCCGCGCCGCCTATGACGGCGATTTTTTTTACTGCCTTTCCTGCATCCGCATAGCGCACGCAGTTCGCGGTAAGAGCATGTTTGACTTTTATCGCAAAGTTGTGTATGTCCGTCGCTCGGGCAAGTTCTCCGATACGGCCTATCGGAAGCCCTTCGCCGTCATAAAGTATCTCCGTGTCGCCTTCAACTCCCGCAAGGCGTATCAGCGTGTCGTTCACGCCGTCTTTTGCGCAGTCAAGGTTCGTATGCGCGCATATAGCGGAGATCCCGCGGCGGAGTAATCCGTAAACGGGGTTTTCGGGGTGAATATTTTTCAGCGGTCGAAAAATGACGGGGTGATGGGAAATGATCATCTGAGCCCCGATCATGTGCGCTTCTTCAATGACACGCGGCGTTATATCAAGGCTTACGAGAGCGAAATTCACATCTTCTTCGCCGTCTCCGACGAGAAAACCGGGATTGTCGTAAGACGCATGCACCGTAAACGGCGCGATCTGATCTACCGCTTTATATATTTCTTTCGCTTTCATAACGCTTTTTCCAGCCTTTCGTATATTTTTCGCCATTCGGCGAGTTCCGCTTCGTTTTTTATTTCCGCTTTCTCAAGTCCCGTCAGTTTTTTCTTAACGGCACGGGCGACTTTTTCTTTATACCTTTTTGCGTCTTCGTCCGATCTCGCGAGCAGGGGAGCGCTGATATACGTTTCCGTCGGGTCATATCCGTGCTTGCGGTCTGTTTTGACGGCATATATGACGCTGTAGACCCTGTCTCCCTCGCCGACTGCTTTTTCGTCATTGATTTCAAAGCCGTTTTCAAAAAGAAACTTGCGCAGTTCATGGGCTTTCGACATCGGTTGCAGAATAACCGTTTGTCCTTTTCTCAAATCTGCTTCTTCAAGTATCTGCGCGATCGTTTCTCCTCCCATTCCCGCAACCGTTATAACGTCGCAGGGGTCTTTGATGCTTTTCAGCCCGTCGCTCAGAACGGTCTCGATCCTGTCGGTCTTTCCGAGATACTTCGTTATGTATTCTTTCGCTCTGTTCAGCGGTCCGACCGCAATATCAGCGGCGACGCATCTGCGGCACTTGTTTTCGGATATCAGATAAATCGGGAGATACGCATGATCCGTCCCTATGTCGGCAACCGTTCCGCGATCGTTTATCATATCCGCAACAGTCTGTAATCTCGGCGTCAGTATCGGTTTCATAATTCTTTCTCCGCCGCAGAAGCGGCATTTCATTTTTGTTCGGCGTTTATGCAATCCGTGACTTCGATATTCCCGTTTTCAACCCGAAACCCTATGTCTTTTCCCGCAAACAGGATGCGGTAAATTCTTTCTCCGTCATCCTGATACGCAGGTCTGGGATCGTCCGCGAGCACGCCTTTAAGCGCCGAAAGCGTTCGGCTATCGAATTCTTTTTCAATCATTCCCGGGATAAAAACATTCAGTCTGTGATCTTTTACCCCGTCCGAAAAACCGCCCTTTGCGTCGGGGATCATATCCGCGTAGGGGATATACGGCTTTATGTCGAATATCGGCGTCCCGTCCTTCATGTCGATGCCGCTGACGATCAGTATATTTCCGGATCTTTCATCTTCTTCGATCTTTTCAAGTTTCACGCATGAAAGCCCGATCGGATTTGGTCTGAACGGCGACCGCGTCGCAAAAACTCCGAGACGGACGTTCCCTCCGAGTCTCGGAGGACGCACCGTCGGACAAACTTTTCTGTTCTCGCTGTCCGAAAACTCCCAAAGAAGCCACAGATGCGAAAACCCCTCGATCCCGCGGATAAAATCCGGATCGCGAAACTCTTTTTCAAATATTATCCTTCCGCGCAACTCGGGAACGCGTCCGCTTTGTCTCGGAATGCCGAATTTTTCGGGAAAATCCGTTTCGATATGCGCTATCGGTCTCAATTCCATATCTAAATATCCCTTTTTACTTTCATAAGACAACGGCGGACAGGGAACTGCCCGCCGTTGAAATGAAGGTCTCAGCCTATCACCTTGTTGAGAGCGTCTACAAGCTCGTCCGCGTCAATGCCGTGGACTTCGCTCGCGCATTCAATGCTTTCGCCTCTTGCCGAGGGGCAACCGAGACAGTGCATTCCGAACTCCATAAATGTTTTTGCGGTCTCGGGATGCGCGTCAAGGACTTCGCCTATAAGCATATTCTTTTCGATCATTCTGTTTTCCTCCTCTCGCGGGAGATCGCTCCGCGCAACTGCGCGTGAACGCTCGTCCGTGATTGTCGCTTAATGAAGTTTCGGAAGGCTTGCTGCCGCCACGGACTGTCCGACACGTCTGGACGATTCGTCCGGGATGTGGAGTTTCAAAGTCTTTGCAAGTTCGGGGAAGTCTGTGTTCAGCACTTCGTTCGCCTTGTCGAGAATGATGTTTCCGCCTTCTCCCGAAGTTACCCTTCCGAGAATGAGAACGTGTTTGATGTCGTAGAACAACGAATAGTATGCGATGGCGTAACCGAAATATACGCCGATCGTTTCGTAGATCTGAGCGGCTCTCTTATCGCCGTCCGCGTGAAGTTTCTGTACGACTTTGAGCTTTTCCGCCGGGGAAAGATCGGGATCGAGTTCTATTCCCGCCGCGGGCGCGAGTTTGATGACCGCGTCCTGCGAGAAATATTTGACGCCGCAACCGTAATCGCCCGACCACTCGTCCACCATCGCGTTTTCGCAATAGTCCGCGGGAACGAACGCAAGTTCGTTGAGCCAGCCCGTTATGTTTCCGTTCGTGTCAACGTAACCGCCCGCTTCGCTTGTTCCCATTGCGATTCCGAGAACACCGTTATCGTCGAGGTTCATCGCGCCCGCGAGAGCCGTAACGTCGCCGTCGTTCGCAACAACGACGGGAACATCGCCTATCTCTTTCGCAACGTCGATATACATATTCTTGACCTGTTTATCAAAGTCCTCTTTCGGAACTTTGAGGAAAAGGGAAGCGACCATGATCCTGTTATCAACGTATACGCCTGCGGAGCTGACGCCGATCGCATCGACTCTCGGCATATGAGATGCCGCCGTCTTCATCGCGTCAAGAATTCCCTGATAATGATAATTCGGGTCGGAGTTCGTCTTCGGGAACCAAACCACTTCTTCCGAATAAACGGGCTCGCCGTCGATAACCGCGCTGACTTTTCTGTCCGATCCGCCCGCGTCGAAACCAATACGGCATCCGTCAAGGTGTCTTCCGACGGGCTCGGAGTTTTCTTTCGTTTCTGGAACGCTTTCAAAGTCCGTGACTTCAACCTCGAACGGTCTTTCGTAGACTGTGCTCATAAAGTCGACGTCGAAAGCGCGGAGACCTGTATCTGTATATGCCTCTTTGATCTTTTCGCCGACGACCCGAGATCCGCCGATAACGATCTTCCAACCGCCTCTTACCCAAAGCAGAGATTTTGTCAGTCTTTCGATGAATTTGAAATTCTCGTCGTCATGACCCGTTCCGTCTTTGAATATTTTCGTTTTGAATGTTGAAATATGACCGTTGTCTCTCTCGATACTGATCGCAATGTCCTGCGCTCCCGCTTTTTCCGCGGCGGCAAGAAAGTCACGAACGACGAGAGCCATCGGCTGAAATTGACTGTCTAAAACTGCCTTAACCATAATATACTCTCTTTCACTGATGGAATCACTTTGTAACGGTGACTTTTTTAAGACCTCTCGGTGCGTCGGGGTTTCTTCCCTTGACGTTCGTGAGGTTCGATGCAAAGAGCTGTGCGAATGTCGCAAAGCCGAACGCCGCGATCATATCGTTGCCCTTGGAATCGGGGATCTTAAAGCTGACCGTTCCCTCCGCAAGGAGTTCGTCATCGTCGGAGACCATGAGAAGGTCCGCACCCGCCGAATGAAGTTTTTCGATCATCTTTTTCGCGTCCTCTTTAACGGGACCGCCGGGCATATACATGAACACGGGCATGCCGTCGTCTACCATCGCGAACGGACCGTGGTGGAAGTCGGAAATAGGATAGCCCTTTGCACGGACATAGTTCGTTTCCTGAATTTTCAGAGTGCCTTCAAGCGCAAGGGGATAGTTGATTCCTCTTGAAAGAATGAAGCATTCGTTCATGAACCTGTATCTCTTTGTCAGTTCCGCGATCTCATCGTTCTTCGCAAGAACCTGCTCAACGTATTCGGGAACCGTCTTCAACGCTTCGAGGCCTTCCTTGTCGTCCGCCCACATGCAGGCAAGATGTGCAAGTATGTAAAGCTGAGTTCCGAATGTCTTTGTCGCGGCAACGCTCTTTTCTTCGCCCGCATCGCAGTAAAGATGATAATCCGCCGCATCTGCCAGCAGGGAACCGAGCGTGTTCGTAACGGTCACGGTGACAGCGCCGCTTTCTTTCGCCTGCTTGATGATCTCGTTTACGTCAGCGGCTGCGCCGGACTGTGAAATTCCGATAACGAGCATATTCTTGTAATTGATCTTTCCGCCGTAGATAGTAGCGGTCGAACATGCTGAAAGTCCTACCGGTATACCCGCTTTGGATTCAAGCAGATATTTGAAATAAATACCGGCGTGGTCGGAAGTTCCTCTTGCGGCGATGATAACGTTGTTGACGTCGGAAGCTTTGAGCCGGGCAACGAGCTTTTCGAGCGTCTCCTTATTATAATCGTAGCATTCTCTGAGTGCGCGCGGCTGCTCAAAGATCTCTTTTTGCATCAGTGTCATTGAAAATGCACTCCTTATATTAAAAAAGTTTTTATTTATCGTATGCGTTGTTTTTCGTTTCCCTGTCCGAAGTTCCGTCGGACGGCACCTTTGAAAACATCTGTACGGTTCTCGGACAAAACGGATCGATGACTTTTCCGACGACCGCTTTTGCGGAGTATGGGTTTTTATTCGCTTTCGGCGCAATTTGTTCCGATCCCGCTCTCACGGAGAAAGAGATGAAAAATGTCCAGAACAGAACTCCGAAAAACCAAAGCCCTGCCGCTCCGACAGCCCACCAATACGGCAGCTTTATCCAGAAATGGAGAACGAGCAGTATCGCCGCCGGAAGCAGCCATGTCAGATTAAGAATGAGGTTAAGCAGAAATGCGGGGAACAGCCCGAATCCGGCAGACTTGTTTTTCATCGAAGTTTTTCTCCTTTGAGTCGGTCGCAAAACAAACCGTCCGCGTTATCCGTTTTCGGGATTGTCTTCCGTCTGAGGCGGAGGGGAATCTCCGGTTGACGGTTCGGGATTCTGTGTGGGATCGGTCGGCTGTTCGGGATTCTGATTAGGATCCGTCGGCTGTTCGGGATCGGGCAGAGGCGCGGGCTTCGGAAGTTCTTCACCCTCATGCTCCGTGCACGGTTTTTTCGGCTGTGTTCCGTCTTTATAGTATGTCGCAGCCCTCGGACAGTCAACGCCCGGCAACAGTCCGCTCTCTTTGCAGTATACCTCCTGAACGATACCGTCCGGAACTTCAAATTTACCCGATGTTATACCTTTGAGTTGGTGGATCTGTGTCATGAGTTTTCCCCAGATCTCCGTCTGCATCGCGCGTGTGGACGAAACGGAATGGTTATAATCGTAACCCCACCATATTCCCGCAAGGTAGTACGGCGTATATCCGATGAACCAACGGTCGTAACAGGAAGACGTCGTTCCCGTTTTTCCCGCGGTCTCTATTCCCGAAACCTTCGCGGCTTTTCCGAAATAGGTCTCCGCAACAACATTTTGCAGAGTGTAGGTCATAAGATACGCGGTCTGTTCGGAAAACAGAGACTTCTTTGAAATGTCTTTTTGAAGGACGGTCTTTCCGCTGTATGACTCAACTCTTGTATACGACCTTGAATCAGTGAAATATCCCTTATTCGCATACACGGAAAAGGCTCTTGTCATTTCGAGAACCGTCAGTCCGTCGCTGAGCGCGCCGAGCGAAAGCGGCGCCGTTCCGTTCTTGTCCGTATCCGCAAGATGTTCAAGTTTCAGGTCATTTTTTGCGAAATCGTATACCGTCGAATACGTCCCGTCCGGATCTTGCTGTAATTGCAGAGTCCTGACCGCGGGCGGGTTATATGAATTGGTCAGAGCGGAATAAATGCTCATTTTACCGTGGTATTTTCCGTCTGCGTTAGCGGGCCAATCTTTACCGTTATATTTCATAACGGGGCTGTCCTCGACGATCGTTCCGAGAGTTATCATGTTTTCTTCAAGCGCTCTGCCGTAAACGGTCAGGGGCTTGATGGAAGACCCCGGCTGACGGGGCGCCTGAGTCGCTCTGTTGTAACTGAGGTTTCCGGTTTTTTCTCCTCTGCCGCCGATGATACCGACTATGTCTCCGTTTGTCGGATTCATCACGACCATTGCGACTTCGGGGTATTCGTATTCGTCTTTTTCTTTATTATAGTATCTCTCGCTTCCGTAGTTGTCGGGATTTGAGAAATAGTCTTCCATCGTTTTTTGGATGTCGATCTGTATGGTCGAGTATATTTTCAGACCGCCCGTGTATATTTTGCTGACGGCTTCGCTTCTCGAATAGTTGTTCTTTTCCATAAGATCCTTGACAACTTCTTCAAAAACCGTATCCGTCGCATAAGACCAGCTTTCGCCGTCCGTGTCTTCCGTTTTCAGCGATCTGTCGCGGAGAACAAGGTCTTCGTCCGTGTACTGATTGTATTCTCTCTCCGTTATCATGTCCTGTTCGAACATATAATGAAGAGTCAGATTTCTTCTCTCGATGTTGTTGTCGGGATGAGTATACGGATCATAGTAACTCGGAGCATTGGTGATGCTTATCAGTGAAGCTGCCTCGACGACCGAAAGATCGGAAGCGTCCTTGCCGAAATAATACTGGGACGCTGTCTGTACTCCGTATTGGTTGTTCCCGAAATATACGGTGTTCAGATAAAATTCGAGTATCTGTTCTTTCGTATAGTTGCGCTCCAGATAAAGAGCGCGGAGCATTTCTTTGATCTTTCTCGTCGGAGAGTTTTCGTTGTCCCCCGTGACGTTCTTGATCAACTGCTGTGTGATCGTCGACCCGCCGTCGAGATTGGCGGTGCTCGAATGAGTCAGTTTTGCCGCGGAATAACCGATGACCGCTTTCGTCGTTCTGATGGGATCAACGCCCATGTGAACATAAAAACGCTTGTCCTCTATTGCAATGATCGCATTCTTTATGTTTTGACAGATCTCGTCCGAGTTGACCCATGTTCTGTGCTCGGATGAATAAAGTATCTGATATTCGACATAGTCTCCGTTTTCGTCCAGCGCATAAATGACGGAGGATTGGTTTATATCCCTGTCTTCGAATTTTTCAAGCAATTCGGGTTCCGTATATGCGTAAATGAAGGTCACGGCAATTCCGAAGACGATGACGCCGACGACCGCGCAGATAAGACCGACGTGCGCGAAAACGCTCAGAAAACCCAGAAGTATGCGAAGGGGAAGGGGCTTCTTTTTCGCATATTTGTCGGGATTTTTTTTGTACATCGGCATCCCGTATTTCTGTTCCATACGGGCTATATCTTTGGAAGTGATTCTTTTCTTCTTTTTTGACCTGTTTCTGTCAATTCTGTCTTTTTCGGACATTTACGTTCCTCCGTGGTCAGCGTGGTTATATTCCGTTCTCTACTATTATACCACAAACTTCCGTTTTTTTCAAGTGTTAAGTATAATAAATAGTATGAATAATCCGTTACAAGCGGATTGCGGTTTCATTAAGAGTCGGGCTCGTTTCGCAAAACCATCCGTCGGATCGTCTGTCTTTTTCCGTTCCGACAGCGTTTTTTCGCGACCGTGAATTCAAAATAATTGTAAAAAAATAAATTCAAAAATGAGCAAAACGAAGTAAAACAGAGAAAACGGGCGAAAAACGGAGCATGATTTCGGAGAATTGAAAAAATTGAAGATCGGGTATTGACAACTTCACGGTTTTGTGGTAGAATATCCAAGCACGGTCGGGAGATCGTGCGGAAACATTGCTGATATATAATTTATCTTATACGGAGGAAACTCAAATGGCTACATTTATGGCTAACGCGTCCAACATCGAGCGCAAATGGTATGTTATCGACGCCGCGAACAAGCCGATGGGCAGAACCGCGACCGTTGCGGCGACGCTTCTCAGAGGTAAGCACAAGGCGACCTACACCCCGCACGCCGATTGCGGAGATTTTGTTATTGTCATCAACGCAGACAAGGCGATCCTGACCGGTAACAAACTCGAAAAGAAGTATTACAGACATCACACAGGCTGGGTCGGACACCTTAAAGAGGTAAAATATTCGACTCTTATGAACAAGAACCCCGAGTTCGCTTATGAACTTGCCGTTAAGGGCATGATCCCGAACACCGTTTTGGGAAGAAACGCTCTCAGAAGACTTCGCATCTACAAGGGCGCGGAGCATCCGCACGCCGCTCAGAAGCCTGAAGTTTGGAACATCGACTAAGGAGGAACGGAAGAATGTACGAATCTAAAAAGCCCTATTTTTACGGAACAGGCAGAAGAAAGAAGTCCGTTGCTCGCGTAAGAGTTTACGAGGGAACCGGTAACATAACCATCAACGGCAGAGACATCGACGATTATTTCGGTCTCGAAACCCTTAAACTCATCGTTCGTCAGCCGATGATGCTGACCGACACTCTCGGCAAGTACGACATCGTTGCGACTGTTGTCGGCGGCGGTGTTTCCGGACAGGCCGGCGCTATCAGACACGGTCTTGCAAGAGCAATGATCAAACTCGACGAGGGAATGCGCCCGACTCTGAAGAAGGCGGGACTTCTCACCAGAGACCCGAGAATGAAGGAAAGAAAGAAATACGGTCTCAAAGCCGCAAGAAAGGCTCCTCAGTTCTCGAAGAGATAATCTGCGTGAATTTCACGACTTCCGAGAGCCTTTATTTACGGGGGTTTTGGAGTATTGTGATGTTGTGGAAAGCCGCAAAAAGTGTGCAACAAGTAACACACAAGCGACAAACAAGCAACAAAAATCTCAATCTAATAAGATTTTACAAAGAGATGTTTTTCTCCTCAAAAGAAAGGCATCTCTTTCTTTTTATATTTTGTTGATTGCATTTACTAACTCCTCAATATCTAAATGGGTATAAACTTTTTCGGTGAGCGTCATTGCACCTGAATGTCCGACAATCTTTTTTATTATTGTTTGTTCTACCTTGGCTTCTGCAAGCATTGATATACAAGTATGTCTGCAGCAATGCGGTGTTTGTGTAAGTCCCAAGTTTTCCATAAGCGGAAGAAAATAGCTGTCATAATAGTTGCGATATTTGAAATGACTTCCGTCCTCGGTATGTAAAAGATACTCACTGTCCGTATCGTGATACCACGCTTCAAAGAACGGTAATATCTTATCTGCACTCGGAACCTTTCGTATGCCGTTTTCTGTTTTGCTGATTAAAACATCGAAGTATTGCTTGTCTAAATGTACATTCTCTTTCTTGAGATCGAGTAACTCCGATATTCTCACTCCTGTATAAATCAGCATTAAAACAATCTGATAATATTTATCGTCCTTTTGCTGCCACACGCGTTCAATATCTTCTTTGCTGAATTTGTTTCGATCCATTTTGTTTGGATTTTTGCTCTTGAATTTTGAAATATCAACATACTCGGAATAATCCTTACTGCAAATATCATTCTTCATAGCATAATCATACATCTGCCCAAAAAGCACTTTCAGTTTTCTCAAGGTTGGATAGTTTTTGCCACAATTGTCGACTACGAACTGTAAATCAGCAAGTCTAATCTCCTTGAACACCTTGTTATATAATGTTCCACATAGCTTGTAAGAAGCATTATAGCCGTTGATATTTGATTGTGATATTGATGGAAATTTACTTGCCGACCACTTCTCAAACACCTCTTGAAAAGTAATTTTAGCGGATTCAATGTCAAACGGATTTTTATTATATTCCGCAAGCATTTGAAGTCCCTCTGCCTTTGTCGGTGCATAACCGATTATAATATATTTTTGCACCTGTTTATCCTTTTCCTTGTCATATTGCCAACCGGCAGTTTTCCGTACAAGGTAAGGATTTCTTCGATTACCGGATAATTTTATGACGCTCCCATATCCGTTGGGTAATCTCAATTCTCCAAAACCTCCTTCTAATTAAGATTATTTATGATAAAGAGCTTATTGCTCGTCATCAT
>OLPF01000402.1_pt1 | contig 47773 bp, 33 predicted proteins | sample 1673121 | NCBI WGS metagenome assembly OLPF01 (sample SAMEA3136756, study PRJEB25190) | human gut metagenome
CCAGACCGTTCTTCTTGGCGCAGGCGGCCAACTCAAACTTGCCGGCAGTAGCACCGTACTCGCAGTCCACACGCCAGGCCAGATTCTTCTCGGTGGAGGCGGTCATGTTGCTCTCCAGGTCGCTGCCCAGCAGCTCGGCGAACTTCGCGGCGTGCTCGGCCTCTTCGTAAGCGGCCTTCTCCCAGTACAGGCCGATCTCCGGATAGCCCTCGCGGTGAGCGACGCGGGCCATGGCCAGGTACATGCCCACCTCGGAGCACTCGCCCTCGAAGTTAGCGCGAAGGTCGTTCACGATGTCCTCGGAGACCTCGGGGAGCTTGCCAACGCCCACGATGTGCTCGGCGGCCCAGGTCATCTCGGTCTCGGACTGCTTGATGAAACGGTCGCCAGAGACGCCGCACTGCGGGCACTTGAAATCAGCGGGCAGCTCCTCGCCGTCGAACTCCTCAACGTAACCGCAAACGGGGCAAACAAACTTCATGGTGTACTCCTTCTTTTGCAGGCGATGCACGCCGACCCAAGTTCCCCTCTGTGGGACGGTGCGCGGTACATCTCGATTATGACAAAATGTTGCTTGGATTGCTTCATATTGAGATTGATTCTCAAAAGTACGCATGACCTCCACAGTAAGTTTGATGCGGAGAACTCGGATGCGTCGTGCGTGTTGGCTATCGCGTGTTGGCGTCTCGCACGCTTGCAGGCGATTAACAGCCTTCTTCAGTTCGGTACAAGTTGATACGCTCTATGATGAGCGAGCTGTATTACAGTACGGGCAGGGGGTGGGGAATGATTCCGGACTTCGATAACGATGGCAGAATCGAGCAATGGGAGGGCACTGCTGCCGATGCATGGCAAAAGCATGCGCGGGGACGGTTGCGGGGCGATGGGTCCAACGTGCCGACTGTCTCCGCAACCTCGAATGGGGGCAGCTTCTCCAGTCGTAGGGGCGAGGCACGCAGTTCAAGTGCTTCAGGATGTGGATGCGACAATGTTGTGCTTGGGTGTGGGCTTATTATTGGCGTGCTGCTCGCGCTGGCGATCGTAATCGTTGTTTTCGTCAATGCATTTATATAGGGTGGCTCACATAGGAGTAGCCCACGTGTCCTTTTATGAGCGGTGGTTTGAAGATCCGTTGCGTGGGCGGTGCAGACGCTCTGTGTCTTCGCACCGCCCGCTGTGAAAAAACGATTCCCCTAGACCGTCATGCCGCCATCAACAGGCAAGACCGCGCCGGTAATATATGAAGCGAGGTCACTTGCAAGGAAGACGAAGGCGTTCGCCACGTCCTCGGGCTGTCCTACGCGCCTTATGGGGATGGCGTCTGCGATGGGCTTAATCATCTCTTCAGGTAGCGCCGCAACCATGTCGGTGGCAGTCACTCCAGGAGCTACGGCGTTTACTCGGATGCCGAGCGGCCCAAGCTCGCGGGCGAGGGAAACGGTAATTCCGTTCACTGCAAACTTGCTCATGGGGTAACCTACGCCCGAGGGCTGCCCATTCTTGCTCACCATTGAGCTGGTATTTAGGATTACGCCACCTTCACCGAGTGTGCGAGCCGCGGCTTGGCATCCATTGAGTACGCCTTTCACATTGGTATCGATGACGCGATCGAATTCTTCTGGCGTGTAGTCACCGAGAGGCGTGGATTGTGAGATACCAGCGTTGTTCACTATGATGTCGAGACTGCCAAAGTGCCCGGCAACCTCTCGAAACGCTGCCTCAAGTTCGGATTCGTTGGTGATGTCAGGGGAAATGCCCATCACGGGCGCGTTGGGAATCTTGGCGAGAATGGCCTCAACCCCTTTCTGAGCGGTTTCGGGCCGACTTCCGCAAAGCGCGACATTTGCTCCTTCTTCCAGGAATCGCTTCACGATGGCCAGGCCGATGCCTCTTGATCCCCCTGTGACAACGGCGGTTTTGCCTTGAAGCAGCATAATTGCTCCTTTCATGTTCCCGGGCGATTCGCTGATGCTGCGCGGCGAGTTTCTATATCGCCTTTCGTGGCCCGGAAGATTGCCTGCAAAGACGGCGTACCCCGGAGGGGAGATTTGATACTGCGAGTTCGTTCGAGTTCGACGTGTGGCGACACGTGATTCGGTGGAGCGATGGGAGACTGGCTTGTTTGGGCGGCCCTGCCGCTTGGCCTTGTCTGCTGGAGCACGGGCTTGATCCACAGAGCATATGAGCGATCGATACAATCATCGGATCGAACAAATGTTTGATCTTGGAGCAAACTATGCATGTTGAGCAGACTACCTACGATGCTTCATCAGTTGAATCAATCTTGCGGTACGCACGCCAGCTTGAGGGTACGACGTTGCGTGATGCATGCGAGATTGACGAGGTCGCCAATCCCAGGAAGCGTCGCGGCAGCTTCGGCAATGCGCTCGAGAAGTATTTCTTTCACTACGATATCAACAACAGTCCTGACGCGGATTTCAGGGAAGCAGAAACAGAGCTCAAGTCCACACCGCTTCGCAAAAAGAAAAATGGCGAGTTTTCGGCGAAGGAACGTCTCGTTATCAGCAAAATCAACTATATGACCGTGGTCGACGAGACATGGGAAACGAGCTCGTTGCAGAAGAAGCTCCATAAGATACTTCTGGTAGCGCGATGGGCGGGCTTAACAGATTTTATTATTAGGAAGGTCGTTTCGCTTCCAATTGTGGAGCGATTTAGGAAGCGAAGGCAGGCTCGCTTCCTAAACGAATATCGCTCCAATCATGCGGCGGGGCGCCATGGCAAGCTCCGCTGCTCCCTGGAATTCTCGGATAGGTAGCTACAATCTCTAATATGTGGCTATAATAAGAGTGAGACAGCTAGGAGGCGATGTTATGGAACCGGTTATGGCCCCTGTGGGCGTGCGCGACGCGAAGAACAGGTTTAGCGAGCTGACGCTTGCCGTGAATGAGACGGGTAAACCGTTGATAGTCTTGAAGAACAACAAGCCGTGGGTGACCATTCAGCCGGCAGATTCTGCGTTGGCGCGGCGAAGAGAGCGGCTTGAGCGGTTCAGGGAGCTCACGCGGCAAATTGAATCAGAGATTGTGGAGGAGCCCGTATGGGACAAATCGGTTTCTGACCGAGAGCTGCTCAACGAAGAGCGGGTGAGGCGTTTTGGCTAGCGTCATCCTCGATACCAACATCATCATCGATTACTTGTCACCAACACGCGCCTTTCACTCGGATGCCGTTGATGTTCTTGAGGTGCTGTTGAGCTCTCCAGACAAGGAGCCGGTGGTTCTTGCAGCATGTCTTAAGGATGTGTATTACATCCTTTGCCGGCAGTATCACCATGAATCCGCTGTTCGTGATCGGCTTAACGGTTTCAGGCGGGTCGTGTCTGTCGCAGAGCTAACAAACGAAGTGTTTGATCGTGCGTTCGGCTCGGACGAGCCGGATGTAGAAGATGGCATTGTTCGGGCAACAGCGGAATTGATGAGTGCGGAAGCAATTATTACTCGCGATGATGCTGCATATAAGACTTCGAGCGTTCCAAGTATGACGGCGCGAGAATACTGCATGTTGATGAACAAGGATAGCGAAGCGGTTACCTAGAGCGCGCGTCTGGGCACGGTGTGGTGGGTCTTTGGTGCGCTTGCGAAACGTACTCGAGCTTGTAAGGTTTGGTGGTGAAGCGGATGGATATCGTTTCTGCAAAAGTGGCGGCGGATAAGGCTATGGAGTACGTGAGCGAACTCGCTCCAGAGGCGAAGTGCATTGCGCTCGAAGGCATCGAGCTCAGCTCAAACAAAGACGTGTGGGAGGTCATCGTTGGCTATGCGCTGGCGAGTGATATTCCACAAATGGCGCTCGTAGCTGCAAACGGTGACATGCGGTCACGGAGAACGCATAAACGGCTTTTCATAGATGCGGAGACTCTCGAGTTGCGCAAGATGGAACCCTATGAAATCGCGGCATAGCATTGCGCTTGACAGCAACGTTCTCGCGCTGTTGATCGTCGGCATATTCGACCGCAGGCGCGTAGCGGGGAATTGGAGCCTCGAGGCAGCGACTCGAGCTTCTGCTGTTTGGAGGAAGAGCTGCTTCCATCCCGCGTGGTAGTCGAAGAACCGTCTCATGGACGGCTTGGGTTGACGGATACGTCTTTGTGAAACTTGCTCAGCGGGGAATTCCCGTCGTTACGGCGGATGCGAGGCTTTACGCCCGCTTGGTTGAGTTTAACCAGTACTGTGTGAATTTCGACACCTATGCACTGAGCTGACAAAAGCGAGTGGCGCGTCTTGCGCGAGTGCCCATGCTGCGCAGCTGTCTGTGCAGCATGGGCACCGACATAACACTCCCCAAGCAAGCGTCTTCCTACCCCAGCTCCAGCAACTCCTCGATAAACCCGACGCGGTAGTTCTTGAACACGGCTTCGCTCTCCTCTTGCGTGGCGTCGAGGTCCACGTCGGCCATGATGCCAAAGTCGTGGTCGCCATCGCTGTCGTGGAAGATCTGGTGCACGTGCCACACGTGGCCGCCCTCGGCCGCGGGCTTAAGCTCGTCGGACTCGTCGATGGTGAAGAACGCCGTCGAGCGCGCATCGCCATCCACCAGCAGCTCCTCGTGCGCTTCGAAGAATGCATCAAGTGCGCGGCGCCAGCGAAGCTCGCCCATGCCCCACGCCTCGTCCAGCTCTCCCAGCTCGTCGGCGAGCTCGCGCGCGGCCAGGCTCACACGGCGGAACAGGGCATTGCGCACCAAAAGCGTCATGCCGCGGCGGTCCGCCACAACCACGTCCGCACCGCTCGGCGGCGCGGCGTCGAAGGCGGAATCCTCGCCCGCAGCGGCCCACTCATCTACCAGGCTCGAATCGACGCTCCGCACCACGAAGCCCAGCCACGAGATGATGTCGTTCAGCTGGTCGTTGCGCTTCTCCAGCGGTACGGTGCGGTCGAGCGAGCGGAACGCCTCGGCAAGGTAGCGCAGCAAGATACCCTCAGATCGCGCGATGCCGAGCTTCTGGATGTAGCCCTTGAAGTCCGCCGCGCTCTCCAGCATGTCGCGCAGCACGCTCTTGGGGGAGAGCTCGTAGTCCGCTGCCCACGGCACCTTGGTGCAGTATTGGGCAAACGCGGCATCGAGCAAGTTCTCAAGCGGCTTGGGGTAGGTAATGTCCTGCAGCCGCTCGAGCCGCTCCTCGTATTCCACACCGTCGGCCTTCATGGCTGCCATGGCGGTATCGCGTGCCTGGCGCTCCTGAGCGCGCAGCACTTGCTTGGGGTCCTCGAGCGTTGCCTCCACCATGGAGATGAGGTCGAAGGTGTAGGTCTCGCTCTCCGGATCGAGCAGTTCCAAGGCGGCAAGCAGAAACGGCGAGAGCGGCTGGTCGAGGGCGAAGTCCTCAGGCAGGTCTACCGTGAGGGAGTACTCCACCCGCGGCGTTGCGTCCGTGGGGGCGTCCGTGTCGCTTGGTGCATCCGCGCCGCCGGGGACTTCGTCGCGCACTACCACCCCGGTGTCGATGAGCGTGGCGAAGATCTCGCTCGCTCGCGCTTCGAGCTTGAGCTTCTCCTCCGGCGTCTGCAGGCTCGCCTCGATGAGTTCGCTCACGCGGGCACGCGCGTCGCCGCCGCGCTCCACCATGGAAAGCACCATCGAATTGGTGATGCGCAGCCGTGGCTTGAGGGTTTCGGGCACCGCCTCGCAGAGGCGCTCGAAGGTTTGCTTGTTCCAGGTTACGAAGCCCTCAGGTGGTTTTTTCTTCTTGAGTTTGCGCAGCTTCTTGGGATCGTTGCCCGCCTTTGCGATAAGCTTGGCGTTCTCGATTTCGTATTCGGGCGCCTCGGCGATGACCATGCCCTCGGTGTCAAAGCCCGCGCGCCCGGCGCGCCCGGCGATCTGGTGGAACTCGCGCGCGCGGAGGCGGCGCATCTTGTAGCCGTCGAATTTGGTGAGCGCCGTGAGCACCACGGTGTGGATGGGCACGTTGATGCCAACGCCGAGCGTGTCGGTGCCGCAGATGACCGGCAGGAGCCCCTGCTGCGCCAGCCGTTCTACCAAGAGGCGGTAGCGCGGCAGCATGCCGGCGTGGTGCACGCCCACGCCGTTGGAGATGAGGCGCTTCAGGATCTTGCCGAACGCCGTGGTGAAGCGCGTGCCCTTGGCGGCTTCCTTCACGGCCTCGCGCTGCTCCTTGGTGGCGATGCCGAAGTTCGCGAGCGACTGCGCTGTAGCAAGTGCGGCGTCCTGCGAGAAGTGCACGATGTAGAGCGGGGCTTCGTCGCGGCGCAGCGCAAGCTCGACCGTGCCCTCGAGCGCGGTGTCAACGTACTCGTAGGCGAGCGGCACGGGTCGTGGCGCGTCGGTCACGCGGTCGACGATGCGTCCGGTGCGCTCTTCCAGCGCGTCGGCGATCTGTGTGACGTCGCCGAGTGTGGCGCTCATGAGCATGAACTGCGTGTGCGGAAGCGTGAGCAGCGGCACCTGCCAGGCCCAGCCGCGGTCGGGATCGGCGAAGTAGTGGAACTCGTCCATGGCGACCACGCCCACGTCCGTGTCCTCGCCCTCGCGGAGCGCCTGGTTGGCGAGGATCTCCGCCGTGCAGCAGATGACGGGCGCCTGCGTGTTGATGTGCGTATCGCCGGTGATCATGCCGACGTTGTCGCGACCGAGCACCTCGACCAGATCGAAGAACTTCTCCGAGACGAGTGCCTTGATGGGGGCGGTGTAGTACGCGCGGCGTCCCTGTGCCATGCCGAGGAAAAGCATGCCGAGCGCCACGAGCGACTTGCCGGAGCCGGTTGGCGTGCCCAGGATCACGTGGTCGCCGGCGGCGAGGTCCATGAGAGCCTCCTCCTGGTGCTCCCAGAGCTCGATGCCGCGTTCGTCGCACCAGCCGAGGAAGCGCTCGAAAGCCTCGTCCGCGGTGCACCAGGGTTCGGGCTCTTCGCCTTCTGCCGGCTCCCACCAGCTTGGCGAGAGCGCGCCGAGCGAGCCGTGCTCGCCGGTGCTGCCGGTGCCGGCGGCGAACGAGCTGGCAGAAGACCCAGCGGTGGGCGCGGCGGATGCGTTTGCAGTGTCTGCTGTATTGGCCATGGAAATGATGCCCTTCGGTTTCGCGTTGGGTGCGTTGTGCGTGGAGTGCTGCATCAATTATGGCAGATGGTGGGCGGAACGCCATGGAGCGGCCGCAGTGGGGAGGTGGCGTTCGGGCGATTTGTCCCGAGCTGGCGGTCCGAGGCCCGTTTATTCGTCAATCGTGCGCCTTCATGGCAGCCGAGTTGGCGCGGTCAAGCTATTCGTTCCACTTTTGGGAATATCTTTTTTGCTTTTCGCCCGCTATCGCGTAATTGCGTTTCTCAATCCTGCGGTTTTGTTGAGACTGGACGGGTTTGTCGCTATGGTCTCGAAAAGATATTCCCAAAAGTGGAACGAACTTCCTGGGAGTTGGCGTGGCGTGCCTGCCCAGGGCACGCTTTGCATGTCTAGTGGTCATGCACCTGTTCGTTTCGCTGGCGATTGCGCAGGTTGAGAACTGCGCCTTCCATACCAAGGGGGATGTACCCGATGGAATCGAGGTTTCGGGGAAGGTATGCGACGAGGCTCTGCTCAGCGTTGCGGCCGGCCTGAATTTGCTCCGGCGTCGGTTCTGGTCCCGGAGTGGCGCAGATGCCGTATACGGCGGCCCCCTGTTCGGCAAGACGACGCTCGTATTCTGTTTCCGGATGCTCGGGATGCTCCGCGCGCGTGTCGATCGATGCCCAAAGCACCCGGTAGCCAGCTGCGTCGAGTTGCGTAAGCGTAAAGTCGTGCAGCGGTTGGCTGTCGGTCCTGAGCGTGACGGCGGCGCCCGGCGCGAGCACGCGCCGGTAGCTTAGTAGGTGGTCGACGCTGGTAAGGCGTTTGCGCGCGAACTTGCGCTTGGGGAACGGCGTGGGGAAGTTGAGCGTGATTCCAGCGAGCTCGCCCGGGCCAAAAAGGCGTTCGATTGAGTCTGCGCTGCGTGGCAGCACGATTGCGTTGGAAAGGCCCGTTTCAACGATGTTTTGTGCAGCGTAGGCGATGCAGATGGGTTCGGTGTCCATGCCGATGAAGAGCGCGTCCGGCTCGCGTTGGGCTCGGGCGACGAGGTAGGCGCCCTTGCCGCAGCCGAGATCGAGGTGGACCCGGCCAAAGCCGGGCGTGTAGCCGCGAGGCGCACTGCTGCAGGGCGTGTCGCCGCAGGTAGCGCCGCCGCGGGACGCGCTGCTGCAGGGCGCGCACGCTTCTCCCCAGTGCCCGTGATAGGTTTCCGGGCGCTGCTCGATGGCGGCCGCGTACCGCTCAAGGCGATCTTCGAGTACGAAGTTCTTCGGTGTGCGAATATGCGTGAGTCCCATGGTCGCTCTCTTGCCTGCGGACGAAGTCCATTGCCGTGCGCGGATGCTGCTTCGCGCGCCGAATCCGGTCCATTGTAGAGCAGCGCGGCTGCTTTCTGTGGATATGCATTCATCGTCCTGAAAATGACAGGTATATGCAATTCCAAGGAAACCGCCGCAATGCAGTTATTTGATGCCTGTGGTTACATATGGGAATCTCGCATGGAGGGGGGCGGACCGGGGAGGCGTTATGCCCCTCGTGCAAGTGCCCCTCGTGCAAGAACGAGATATCGGTTGAGCACGCCGCTCTTGCCATCTGCAGAGAAGCGCGCGATTTCGTGCACGCCCTGCGCTTCGGCAATCTGCGCCAGCTCATCAAGCTCAGACTCTTCAAAGCTGTGGCAGTAGCGGTACCCACCGGAAGCATGTTGCCAACCAAGCAGGTAATCGTCGTTTTCAAGTTTGGTTGCATCAAAACCAGGAAACGGGGGGCGCACCTTCGCGCTCGCAGTTGCGCCCCGTGCTTTCGCAGCCAAGCGTTCATCGTGCATGAATTGCCAGAACGAGATGGCGGCGATGCCCCCTGGGCGCGTCGACTGGCAAAGCCGCTCCACGAGCGCCGCCCTAAGTTCGAAGCTGGGAACATGGTGCAGAAAGCCAAAGCAGCAGGCCAAGTCATGCGCGCGGTCCGTATCTGGCGATGGCGGTGCGGGATGTTCTCCCAACAGGGGCTCCAGCACATCACAGGCGATGAAATGCGCATCGAGATTGCTCAGCTCTTTGAGCAGGTCACAGGAATGGCCGGCGAGGTCTTCGCTTGCGTCGATGCCGGTATAGTCGATACGGGCGTGGGGGAACTCCTGTGCTAGAAACGGGGCGAGGCGCATGTTTCCGCAGGCGAGGTCCAGCACTCGAAGCCGGTGGGAACCGTCAAGCGCCCCTGCCGGAAGCATCGCTCGCGCCTCCTTGGCAACGTGCTCCCATCCGGCCCACGGCGCCTGGCGCGTGGCCGAGAAGGACGACGCGTTCTCGCGGTAGAACCGGTTGTTGAGCTCGATGAGCTGTCGTGCGAATGCGCGGTTCACATTCCTCCCGTTTCGATGAGAACCAGTCCTGCTGCATCTTATCATCCATAGGATAGAATGCTGTTTCATGGAAGAGATCATTTTGCAGATACTCGACGCCCTGCGTCGTGGCGAGACGGTGGATGACCGTGCGCTCGTCAAGCTCGTGCATGCGCAAGCTCGGCGTGCGGGCGGCGACAAGCGCGCCTTCGCCAAGCGCCGGTTGCTGCCGTTTTACCAGCGGGTTAAGCGCGAAGATCCCGAGCGTTGGGCTCGCTGGGGCATCACGCCCGAGCTCGAGGAGGGTCTCATCAAGGTGCTTCGCATGAAGCCGCGCCGCTCTGCCTCGGGTGTGGCGACCATCACCGTCATCACGAAGCCATGGCCGTGCTCGGGTTCATGCATCTTCTGCCCGAGCGATGTGCGCATGCCCAAGAGCTATCTAGCCGACGAGCCTGCCTGCGCCCGCGCCGAACAGGCCTGCTTTGATCCGTATCTACAGGTCTCGGCGCGGCTGACGGCGCTTTCGCAGATGGGGCACGCCACGGACAAGATCGAGCTCATCGTGCTTGGCGGCACGTGGAGCGACTATCCGGTTGAGTACCAGATATGGTTCATGCGCGAGCTGTTCCGTGCGCTCAACGACGACGCGACGGTGGGCGAATCGGTCTCCTCCGCGCGCGTCGGTTTTAGCGATGAATCTGGCGCTGCTTCTGCGCCACCCAGCGCCAGTGCTGCTTCCACCTCGTTCGACTCCGCCGCTGCCCCTGCGCCGCTTGACCCTGTTGCCGCCCCCGCACCGCTTGACCCTGTTGCCACCGAAGCTGTTCAGCGCGAGGTTACGGACGGTCATCTCTCTTACAACCAGGCCATTGTCCAGCTCTACGGCACAAGCACTGCCTGGCAGGAGGCCGCCCGCGCGCAGCGCGCGACTATGGATGAGCTCGAACGTGAGCAGCGCCGCAACGAGACCGCGCTCCACCGTGTGGTGGGCCTCGTCATCGAGACCAGGCCGGACGCCATCACGCCCGAGGCGCTCGTGAACATCCGCCGCATGGGCGCCACGAAAATCCAGATGGGCGTGCAGAGCGTGGACCAGCGCGTGCTCGACGCAAATGGCCGCGGCATCCGGGTTGCACAGATCGAGCGCGCCTTCTCGCTGCTGCGGCTCTTCGGCTTCAAGATTCACGCTCACTTCATGGTGAATCTCCTCGGCTCCACGCCGGAAGCCGATCGTCTCGACTACCAGCGCTTTGTCGCCGAGTTGGCGTTCCAGCCGGACGAGGTCAAGCTCTACCCCTGCGCGCTTATTGAAAGCTCGCGGCTGCGCGGCCGCTATGAAGCCGGGGAGTGGAGGCCGTACACCGAGGACGAGCTCGTGGGCGTGCTCATCGACGACGTGCTTGCAACGCCTGCATATTGCCGCGTCTCGCGCATGATTCGCGACTTCTCGTCCGGCGACATCATGGCGGGCAACAAGAAGCCCAACCTGCGGCAGATGGTGGAGAGCCGTCTGCACGCGCGGTGTGAGCAGACCGGGGAGCGCGTGCAGGAGATCCGGTTTCGCGAGATCGCGACATCGGAGGTGGACGTGCGGGCGCTCCGGCTCGAGGTGGTGCCGTACGAGACGCCTGCCACCAGCGAACGATTCTTGCAGTGGGTGACGCCGGAGGGACGCATCGCGGGGTTCCTGCGGCTTTCGCTGCCGAGGGCTGCGGCGGTGGAGGTGCTTGCGAGCGAGTCGCGCGCGGCGGGATGCGAGCCTCCGGTGCAGCCGGGCGAGGCCATGATCCGCGAGGTGCACGTCTATGGCATGGCGGCGCGCGTGGGCGAAGAGGGCGGTGCGGCGCAGCATCACGGGCTTGGGCGCAAGCTCGTTGAGCGGGCGTGCGAGCTCGCGTGCGAAGCGGGCTACGAGCGCATCAACGTGATCAGCGCGGTGGGCACGCGGGAGTACTACCGGCACCTAGGCTTCTACGACCACGGCCTCTACCAACAATGCAAAATCAGGACAGAGGGAATGTTGCATCATGGGTAATGGTGGCATTTCGCCGTATTCGGGCGGCTCTGGCTCGGGCGGTTCCGGTGGTGCGGGCGGCCCGAGCGGCTCCGGTGGCCGCAGCCCCCTCGAGGCGATGTATACGATTATCGCCGTTGCGATCGTGCTCGTCTTCGCGCTCATCGTCGAGCTGTGGAAATTCCCTTGGCAGGTCTGGGCTTTTTTCGCGGGCATCGGCATTCTTGGCTACCTTTGCATGCGGTTTTGGCCGCATGTGGTGAAGACCGCCCAAGGCCGTGCGTTCATCTACACGGTGCTGGTGGAAGGCAGGCTCGTGCGCGTTCTGCGGCTGGGCGGGGTGTACCAGTCGGCTACGAATCTGGGGCTCCATTGGGCAGAGCCGGTGTTCGCATATCACCGCGCGTTCGATGCGGTCTTTGAGGCGGATCGCGAGCTGGCGGCACGGACCGGCCACGGCGTGCGGCGGGTGCTCGCGCTCGGTGGAGGAGGGTTTGCCTGGCCCAAGCATGCACTGCTTGCTCGCCCTGATCTGATTATGGGCGTGGTCGAGATCGACCCCAAGGTGATTGAGTGCGCTGAGGGATGGTTCTATGTTGAGCGCCTCAAGAAGATCGCGGGCAAGCGCCTGCATATTATCGAGGGCGATGGGCGGGCGTATCTTGAGGAGCGGGCGGAGCGCATCGCGCAGGCCGAGCGCGTGCTGCCAGGGGAGATTCCGGGCGAGCTGCCTTCGGCCGTGGGGTCTTCGGTCGAGGAGCCCTCGGCCGTGCCATCCGTCGGCGCAGACGACGCGCCGCCTGCGAACGAGAGCTCGAAGAAGCTGAAGCCCCGCCCCCGTGCCCACCGCTTCGACGCTATCGTGAACGATACCTTCACCGGCAAGGAACCGGTCCGTGCGCTCGCCACCGTGGAGGCCGCGCGCGCCGTGCAGGGGTGTCTCACTCCTGGCGGCGTCTACGCCATGAACGTGGTCTCGTGCGATGACGGCCAGGACCTCACCTTCCTGCGCGATGAGGTTGCGACCCTCAAGCAGGTGTTCACGTACGTGTACGTGCTTCCTGTGGACGAGCCCGTCTGGGCGGGTGAGGACAACTACATCGTGCTCGCCACCGATGGCATGGCGTTCTTTGATGGCACGATTCCCTACGACGACGACTTCTTGGGTACGCCGCTTTGCGACGCCGATGGGGTAGCGGTGTCGGGCTAGGGTGCCCCATTTTTCAGCATAGGCTGCTTTGCTGCACGGCGGGTTGTTACGCCTCGTCTCGCTCGGCAAGCTCCGCGAGCAACTCGAGCCCCTCCTCCGTGGTGATGCAAAGATCTTCTGCGTGTTTGAGCAATGCTGCATCGTGGGTAACCAAAGCGTCGGCATCAATCGATTCTGCCGTGGCAAGCATGAGGTCGTCCTCAAGGTCATCGTGAAGATGTCGGAGCGTGAAGGCTCCGAGAACCTCGGCGTTTCCAACGGGGGCAACGAGCGCTTTTCCAAGTACGTCGCGAACACACGCCCATGAAACCTCACGCGCCGCAGCCGCGACTTCGGGCGTTATCGGCTCTTCGGCATCGCGAGCATCTTTCTTCATCAAGTTGACTAGCTGATAGGCAAGGTCTTTCAGCGAGAGTGAAGCGGCATATAAAATAATGTCTTCACGGCCGATTGCGCCAGCGATGAACGCATTTACAGAGGTATGGCGTGTGCTCCGGGATAGAAAGTAGTCGAGCCAGACGTTCGTGTCCACGAGCAGTTTAATAGGGCGGTCTTTAGAGAAGACGGACGAGCTCATGAGAGCCCCCAAGAGGCGAGCTGCTCGTCCGCCGCCATCTCCCGAAGCTCGGCGTAGTCCACGGGGGTGCTTGACGGCTCGTCTATACCTAGGCGCCGATAAAACGAAGAAACGATTTCAGCGCCGCTCGTCGATTTCATCTCGGTGGGGTCTTCCTGGCGAGACGGCATGTCGCCGTTCGAATTGAGCGCCCGCACAAGCGCTGGAGGTAGAGCGCCTTGTACCGTAATAACCTCCCACAGGGCTCGAACAGCCTGCGAGGGCGTGTAGCCGAGGCGTGCAAGCGCCGCGTTGCCCGATTCTTTGAGAGCAGCATCCATTCTGATGTTCATCTGCGTCGCAGCCATGTCTCCTCCATGTGCTATACGGAAGTTCACTTTAAGTATAGCCAAATATGGGGAGCGCGGTAGTAAGTTAATGCGGCATGTTCAGATGTTCTTCAATCTGTATTTTGCTTCTCAAGCTCTGACTGTTTTGCTATTAGGATGTCGATTCGTCGTTTTTCTCGGACATAATAAATGGGGATGCCAATAAACAGCTCTATTCCAACTATTATGGTGACCTCTAGGCCGCCCACGAATTTGATATCGGGAGCAGGCTTATCCCAATAGTAGAGTCGTCCTTGGCGGCTGTGCCGAGGCGCTGGTGTACACCAGGTTTCTCTGTGAGCGCTGGCGGAGAATCATGGCCAACAGCGCAACCGAGCGGCTCAACCGCAAGATACGCGGGCGGACCCGCGTGGTCGGCACTTGCCCTGACGGGAACTCCGCCCTCACGCCCGGGACTGCAAGGATGTAGTGCGTCGCGGGGAACGAATGGGGCTTCCGCCGCTACTTGGACGTGGCGCTGCTGGACGAGTGACCGCAAGGGGCAGGCCCATGGGGCTGTCGGAAAGTGCGCAAGAATCTTGACGGTATCTAGACGCTGGGGAATCGCTCGTTGGCTATCTTGAGCACCTTTCCGAGCTCCACGGTAGGGGCGTGCTCAATGAGGAGGGCTTCGCCGCGGCGAAGCACAAGCTGCTCGCCGATGTCGAAAAACCTCTGGGGTAATTTGACATGGGGGATGGATTGAAGCGAGCCCGTCTCCCGTCAGCCAGGATGCCCAAAGCTTCGGAGTAAGTTACCTCACCCACTCCCGCACGCGCTCGCGCATGCCCTCGATGTCGAGCACGCCCTCGGCGAAGCCCTTGCGCACGAGCTCCTTGGGCAGCAGCTCGTCGTACTTGTCGAAGTACGGCACCTCGCTCGGGTAGACGAGCTCGATGGGATCGAAATCCTTCTCCGCTTCATCGGCCACAACCTGGAAGAACGTTTCCTCGTCTGCCTTCATCCTGAACTGCATGTAGTAGGGGCGTGCGGGATCAAGTCCCTTGAGCCCCAGCTCGCCGGCGCATTTGATTTTGAGCAGTCGCTCCAGCGCCAGAAACGCGTAGCTCCCCAGCCACGGGAAGAGCGCCCATGTGTCGCCCCCAAGGTTGATGAGCGGCTGCGTCGCCGCGCCGGAGAGCTCCGCCGTGCGCCGCGCCTGCACCAAGCGCGCTCGCGCGTTGCCGAGCAGGTACGGATACACCTCGTGCTCGCGCAGCACGCGTCGCATGCGCTCCAAGATATGCGTGTTGATATCGCCCGCGCAATCGCCAAAATACGCCGGCACGCGCCCCTTCACCTTGGTGCAGTACACAAGCCGCCGCTTCCAATCGACCTCCTCCACGAGCCAGCATGCGCCAGCGATGGCAATGCGCTCGCCGGGCGGCGGCGGATTCACGATTGTGCCGAGCTCCGCGCTCTCGCACCGCACCGTGAACTCCTCGTTTTCCTGGAACACCGCATAGAACTTGAACGAGTTGGTGAGCCGCTCGCCCGCGAGGCCCACGATGAGGCCGCCGCCCTCGGTGGCCTGGATCTGGTCGGTCTCCAGCAGGTGCCTAAGCAGCACGCGGAAATCGTCTGCGCTCACGCGGTGGAAGTAGGAGAGGGTGAGCACGCGCTGGGCGAGCTCCGCCGGCGTGAGCTCCCCGCACGAGGCGAGCGTCGCCATGGTCTGGTGATAGAGCAGGCTGTAGGGCAGGCGGTCGAGCGCGGGAGGCTCCACCCAGCGCTCCTCGTGGTAGAGCTGGACGAGCGCGATGCCCTGCAGCAGCTTCCAGGGAATGGTTTCCGGCATGGTCGTGCGCGGTTCGGGCTGCTCCTCGCGCATGACGAAGTGCATCTCGGGCGGCAAATCGCGCCGGCCCGTGCGGCCCATGCGCTGCAGGAAGCTCGAGACGGTAAACGGCGCGTCAATCTGAAACGCGCGCTCGAGGCGGCCGATGTCGATGCCGAGCTCCAGCGTCGCGGTGGTCACGGTCGTGTCGAGCCGCTCGTCGTCGCGCATGATGTCCTCGGCGCTCTCGCGGATGCTCGCCGAGAGGTTGCCGTGGTGGATGAGGAACCGGTCCGGCTCGTGATTGGCTTCGCAGTAGCTGCGGAGCATCGTGCACACGGCCTCGGCTTCCTCGCGCGAGTTGGCGAAGACGAGGCACTTGCGCCCGCGTGTGCGCTCGAAGATGTAACCGATGCCGGGGTCGGCGTTCTCCGGCGCGCGGTCGGTGGGTGCGAGGAGCTCGGTTTCTGTGTGCGCACCCTCGGTATCCATGCGAGTCGCTCCCGCTGCTGCCCGTTTATCTTCGGGCGTACTTTGCGCATGTTCGTCTTCAGAAGCGTTTGAATGTTCGTACAAAGCGCCCGAGCGTGCCAAGGCGAGGTCCGACGAAGATGGCTCGACGGAAAGCACCTCGGCCTCGATCGAGCCATCGGCGCGCACGATGCCCGTGCCGGCGCCCTCGGCGGCACGCTCGACGGCTTGCGGACCTGTCACGTAGAAATGCTCCATCGAGAGTCGCCACACCCGGCGTGGCTCCTCGAAGCGCGGGATGATGCAGCCGCGCCCCGTGCCGCTGGCGAGAAAGGCTCCGGTGCGCTCCGGATCGCCGATGGTGGCGGAAAGGCCGATGCGCCGGGGGTTCACGCCCGCCATGCGAGAGAGCCTCTCGATAAGGCAGAGCGTTTGCCCGCCGCGGTCGCCGCGCAGGAGCGAGTGAACCTCGTCGATGACGACAAAACGCAGGTCATGGAATAGGCGTGGCACGGCCATGTGCTTATGCATGAGGAGTGCTTCGAGCGATTCCGGCGTAATCTGCAGGATGCCGCTCGGATGCTCCAGGAGCTTGCGCTTATGCGAGGCGGCCACATCGCCATGCCAGTGCCAGACGGGAATCTCGGCCTCCTCGCACAGGTCGTTTAGGCGAAGGAATTGATCGTTGATGAGCGCCTTCAGTGGGCCCACGTAGATCGCGCCGATGCTCGTGGGCGGATCTTCCCAGAAGAGCGAGAGGATGGGGAAGAACGCCGCCTCGGTCTTGCCCGATGCAGTTGAGGCCGTGAGCAGCACGTTCTCGTCGGTGTTGAAGATGGCGTCGCCTGCGGCCACCTGGATGGAGCGAAGGTTCTCCCATTGGTGGTCGTAGATGAAATCCTGCACGAACGGTGCGTATCGGTCGAAGACGCTCATGGCCCTCCTTTCGGGCTCGATTGCTGGCGGACTCCCTGCCTCATCCCTTGCGGCCGGGTTTTCCCCTTTCGCAGCACATTACAGGCTATATCTTGAACTCTGCGAATTCTGATGCATCGCGCTGGCCCGCTGCGGCGGTAACCGAAAGCGAGCTTTGCTGCGCGCCGCCACCCTCGCCTCCGCCTCCGTTTCCGCCAACGCCGCTTAGGATGCTTGCCGCGGGGGTGCTGGGGTTTTGGTAGGCGATATCGAGCAGTTCGATGAAGTCGCGGATGACCTCGCGGGGCGTAAGGTGCGTGTCCGCTCCCACGCGCCCGAACTCGATTTGCAGGAATTGCACCAGGTCGCTCTCGTTCAGGCGCGCCTCATACCCAAAGTAGCCGGCGTGGATCTGTTGCAGCTTTTCGATGAGAACGAGCAGCTCTTCGTAGGTGAGCGGGTGCAGATGGATGATGGGCGCCAGCATATCGCGCATGCCCTCCGCGGCGAAGTGTCCTTGCGTGAGCCGCGATCGCAGCGCCTCGTAGCTAAAGACGCCGCGCCTGCGGTCCTCGATGCTCTGTGGCGTTCCTCCCATAATGATGCCCAGGTGATGCGCTTTGCCCTGCAGGGTGTCGTTATACATCGTGAGGATCTTCTCGTAGTTATATTGTCGGGTGACCGAGTTGGGAATCTTGTAGAGGTTCACCAGCTCGTCGATGAGCACGAGCATGCCCTGGTAGCCAGCGCCTTTTAGGAACTGCGCGAAGAGCTTGACGTAGTCGTACCAATCGTCGTCGCCGATGATGATCGAAACTCCTAGCTCTTGCCGCGCTTCCGTTTTGGTGCGGTACTCGCCGCGGAACCACCGGGCAACGTTGCCTTTAAGCTCATCGTTGCCGTCAACAACGGCGCGGTAGTAGAGGGTGAGGAGCCGGGCGAAATCGAAGCCGTGGACCATCTCCTCGAGTGATGCGACCTGCTCGCGGATGCGCGCCTCGACCGCTTGGTTGAGCGCAGGGTCATTGGGAGCGCCGCCGGGGGCAGCGGCGCCGCTGGGTACCGGAGTGCCGCTGGTGGTCGCGGCACCGCCGGGGGCAGCGGTGCCCGTGCCCAATTCACCTGCGACCTGCATCTGCAAGTTCGAGATCCATCGGTCGAGAATGAGCATGAGGGCGCCGCCCTCGGGCCGGGTCTTGGTAGAGAGGTTGCGCATGAGCTCGCGGTAGGTGGCGAGGCCTTGGCCTTGGCCGCCCTGGAGCCGGCGTTCGGGCGAAAGGTCGGCATCGGCCACGACGAAGCCTTCGCCCATGGCGTGCGTGCGGATGGTCTGCAAGAGGAAGCTCTTGCCGCTACCGTAGCGGCCTACAAGGAACCGGAAGGAGGCGCCGCCATCGGCGATGAGCGAGAGGTCGGTGAGGAGCGCGCGAATCTCGGCCTCGCGCCCGACCGTGATGTACGGCAGGCCGATGCGCGGCACCACGCCGCCCTTGAGCGAGTTGATGATTACCGCGGCGACGCGCTTGGGCACGCGCGGCGCAGCTTCGGCTGCTTTCACGTTGTCTGTCATGCGAGTACTCCTCTGACGTCGTCCTCGTAGTCCTCAATTACCTGCGGTCCCGTGGAACCGAATTCGATAGCTGTGTCTCCAAGCAGGTCAAATAGCGCTTCGTTGATGGAATCGACCAGCATGTCCTCGCTTATTCCCGCATGGTGAACCGCTTCCGTCTTGGCATCTTCGTCTTCGGTGAGAAGCGCCTGCAGGTATGCGGCCTGAGCAGGGGAGAGCGGGCTGTCGCTGGGGCTCTCATTCCGCGGCGGGACATTTCCGGCGGGGGCGGTAGCGGCGGCGAGGACAGCTGAGGGCGCCGGTGCGCCAGCGTGCTCAGGCTGCTTAGCCTCGGGGTTTCTTGCGGCAGACCGTTTCGCCTCGTCGCCAAGCTCGGCCTCGGAACTCGGCCAGTTCGGGGGCTGTGTATTATCCTCGGCACGTATCGTGCCGTCTTGTGTCGGCGTCTTTTCAACCGTTTCTACGGTGGTGCCCTGATCGCGCTCCTCGTCCGTTAACAGCGCCTCGCGTGTGACAGCGGCGGCGGATCGGATACCAGCGAGCTGAGAGAGGTCGATTTCCACCTTGCGCGGCGCATGCGCTTGCTTCCAGGTGAGCCATGCCTCGATCTCGCGGTCGATTGCCTGCTCTAGGTACTTTGGCATTTCCTTGACCTTGAGCAGGTGCGGGTACTCGAGCGCCTCGCGCACCTTGCGATCGACGGCGCGCATGATGCTGCCCAGCTTGGGGCTCTTGTCACGCGCTCCAAAGACGCGCGTGCACGTCCATAGCCCGTTGCGGCACCGGTAGCGATGGATGCGGTCGAGCTCGATATCTGCGGGCCCGTGCCGTTCGCTTTCAAAGAACACAGCGGAGGCAAACATGGTGTAGGGCATGTCTACCAAATCGCCGAAGAGCGATTCGATGAGCCCGCTCTTCCGGTGCTTGCGATAATACTCGAGCATGCGGACAAAAACGGAACAGGCGATATGCCGAAGGTCGTCGGGGTGGTCGCTGTAGAGGCGCGACAGCCGAATTCGGTAGGAGGAAAGCGCGTCGATAGCTGCGAGCAGCCGATCTTCGCGCTCGGCGTTCGGCGGGAGCGGTAAAGCGGATTGCTTTCCCTTGCGTGCGCGCGTTCGCGCCTGAAGGGCCCTGCGCCCGGGGGCACCGCCGGGCGCAGGCGCAATCCCGGGGTCCACGGTGGGGCTCTCCGGTTCATCTAGGAGCAGGAGCGAGGCATCCGGATCGTATGGCGCACTTGCGTCGACAAGGTCGATGAGCGCGTGGTCAAAGGAGAGGGACCGGCTGTCGTGTAAAAGAGATGGTTCGAGCCCGTGGTAGACCACATAGTCGCGCAACCACACGCGAACGTACCGATCGATTTCGGGGGCAAAGGCCCGGTACGCTTCCCAAAACGTCTTTAGCTGTGTGAAGCCGTCGAGCGGGTTAGCCACACCGATGCCATTGATGAGCTCGTATAAGTAGGTGTAGGCAAAAGACAGCGAGGTTTCTTGGATGTCGCCCTGCCGGACTGCCGTGCGCCAGGTAAAGTAGCCACGCAGCTGCCGATCGCTCATATCGGCATAGGTGGGAAAGTATGCCTTGAACGTGCCGTGATACGGGCAGTCGTCTTCAAAGTCTGCCATGAACATGCCCTGGCGCCAGAAGAGTTCGGCTTCGGTAATCCAGCGACCATGAGGCTCTCCCTCCTGCCAGCGAGATATGGCGCGCATTTCGCGGTACCGATCTGGCAGGTAGGTTGCCATCTGGCGCCCGGTGGTAAGAATGGGTTCGGCGCGGTAGACCGCATCGGAGAAGTGCGAGCTCGTGCGCATCCGCTCGCTTGAGGTGATTCGTTCGATGAGCGCGCGAACATCTTCCGTCTTGTCTCCCATGCTTCACCTCGTTCCGCTTGCCTCACACTGGGGAATGCCTAGTCGTAACCCTACATTTTACTATAGAAACAAACATCTGTTCGAGAAAGAACGCGCCTCCTATTACAGCACAAAGCGAAGGAAGTCATTCCTGGTGCCTGCAGGTTGTTTCGCCTGTTGCCCGCCGCCCGTCCCTTCCTGCTATCCGCTGTTTGCAGTGCGGGCCGAGTGCTGCCCGGAGTTTGCGCGCGACGTTTTCTCTATTGTGATTCCTCAGCTGGCCAATTTTCGTCAATATGCGTTCTAGGGATGCGAGAAAGGGCGCCTTGCTTTTATTGAGCGGAGCATGGAAAAGAGAAAAACGCAGGAAAGCGCTGAGTGATAGACCTGCGAGAACGACTCGCGTGGCAGAAGGGCGGCAAAACCGTCTTGCAGAGCCCGCAAAAAGACGAAAACTAGCCATTTTTAGCGCCTGGGGGCTGCGGGCGATTTCTTGGATCGGTCTAGACGGCCAGCCCGGCTCGCTCCCCGTGCCCAAGGCGTGAAACGCGGCGCAGAATTACGCGAATGCCAGCACGACCGCGAACACCACGGCTGGAAGCATGTTGGCCGTCTTGAACGTTTTCTCCCAGATGAGGTTCACGCCCACGCAGAAGATAAGAATCGAGCCCACGAGCGAGAGGTTTGCGAGGGCCTCGGCAGTCATGAGGGGTTGGATGAGCCGAGCGAGCAAGGTAATGGATCCCTGGAACACACCCACGGGCAGAGCGGAAAAGATGCATCCGCGACCCATCGATGCGGTCATGACGCAGACGATGAGTGCGTCGAGTGCGCCCTTGAGCGCGAGGGTGGACCAATCACCGGTAAGGCCGTCTTGAATGGATCCAACGATGGCCATCGCCCCGATGCATACGGTGAGCGAGGCGGTTACGAAGGCGTTCACGAACGCGGGGTCTCCGGCGTTGCCCGTGCGCTCTTTGAGCCAAATTCCGAGCCGCTCGAATTTACCGTCGAGGTCGACGAGCTCTCCAACGAGCGCGCCCGCTGCAAACGAGGCGACGATCAACATGGAGCCACCACTCACGAGTGCGCCGTCCTGGCCAAGCGAAAGCATGCCGGCGAGCGCGCCCGAGAGACCCACGAAGAGCACGCTCAGCCCTGTGGCCTTCATGAGGGTTTCCTGTACGTGCGGGGTGAAAAGCCTGCCGCCAACGGTGCCCACCAAACCGCCGGCAAGAATCAAAGCCACGTTGATGATTGTGCCCAGTCCGATCACGCCGTCCCCGCCTTCCTGCATAGTGCAGCCGGTTCCGCAGAGCAGCAGGCGAATGAAGCCGATACATGGAGCGGCCCTGTGGAGCGGATAGTATGGTTGCGGAAGATAATGTAGCCGCCCTTGGGCTCGCGCGCAAGCTCGGGGCATGCGGCTTCATCCCGCGTCACCCCGCCCCGGCGCGCGGCCGAGACGGGGTGTCCTGCGGGCGATGGCTTACGAGGCGCGGCGGGGCCTGGTTTAGCGTTGGTCAGCCGCGTCGCGGTGGCGCAAGATCCACCAGCCGGTTCCCGCTGCGAGCGCAATGGCCACAAAGATCCCGGCGGCGGAGACAGCTCCCGTTCGGGCGAGCGGCGTGGGGGCGGGGGAGTCGGCGGGAGGGGCGTCATCTTGGGAGGGAGTCTCGACAGGCGCCTGTTCGACGCGGTCGGAATCGTGGTCCTCGAGGCCCTCGTCTTCTGTGGTGTTGCCGCCGTTCCGGTAGAGGTCAACGCGTGCGCTGTTCACGAGCTCCGTGCTGGCGCGGTACCTATCGGTCACCCTCATGTGGAGCACGAGCGGGGCTCGTTCCGCACCTTCAAGCTCATCTCCCTCGTGGGCTGGCGCGACGTTATCGACGTCGTCGCGCTCGTGCTTGAGGTCGTCGCGTCCCCACTCGTCGGTGCGCGAGGAGAAGCCCTCCTCAACGCGGCCGTACTCGAGGCGCACGGCAATCACCCTCTCGCCCTCCTCGAGGCCGAGGTCGGCCACGCTGAGCTCGGTGGCTTCGGTGGCGCTTACGTCCTGAGCCCACAGGCGCCAACCGGTGTAATCGATGGCTCGACTGTCGTCGCCAAGGGCTTCTTCGGTCGTCTCATGATCAAGCCAGGGGTTGGCGTGTCCGTCGGAGCGTGTGGCGTTGGCGCCGCTCGGGTCGATGTAATCAGCTGGCGCGGTGCTCGTGCGGTACCAGACGTTGAGCAGGCCGTCGTAGTCTTCGCCCGCGACGGGCGTCACGATGCCCGTGAGCTCGGCGAGGCCGTCCGATGCAGCGGAGATCTCGTCTGTCACGGTGAACTCGTCGACCCACGTGCTGCTCTCGTTCCTGAAATCGACCGAGTAGCCATAGGAGCCGTCGTCCGATTCGGATACCTCGGCGCGTGCCGCGTCCTCGTCCGCATCGGTGTAGGGGTGGGTGGGGTCGGCGACCTCCTGGCGCTTGTCGATGGAGCCCTCGACCTCGATCGGGTCGTCGTACATGACCACGCGCTGCACCTCGCCGGTGGGCTCCACGGTGAAGTCGACCGCGGTCGCCTCGTCGTAGTCATGCGGGGCCATGAGCTCCACGAGCTTGTAGTTGCCGGGCTCGAGCGCGTCGATGCGATGGTCGGTGCCATCGGAGGTCCAGCTTTCCACAACACCCCCGTCGGGGCTGATTACGGCCAGCTTGGCTCCCGTTACCTCGTCCTCGTTGGTGATATCGCGTTTGGAGAGGTCGATTTTGGTGTAGTCGTCCTCGATCTCGAGCGGGAAGCTCTCGAGCCCCTCGGTGAGGCCGTCGTCGGCCACGGTGAAGTAGCGCACACCTTCGTCCACGAGGAAGCCGTCCGGGGCGTCCGTCTCCTCGAGGCGGTAGCTGCCGGGCGAAAGGTGGCGGATGGCGGCGGTTCCGTCATCGTCCGTCACGACCTCGATGTGCTCCTCGCCGGGCTTGAGCAGGTGGCTCTCGATGGAGAGATCGCCGTCCGCGTAGGAGCCGAAGAAGGTCTTTCCAGCGGTAAGCTCGACCCTGCCGGCGCCTTCGCCGTCGATCTCGAGCTCGTATGCGCCGGCGGGGACGTCGGTGGCGATGAGTGCCCCGGCCCCCTCATCGAGCCTGAGCTCGTAGCTTTCCCTCTCGATCCTGCCGCGCGAGATATCGAGCCCGCCGAAGAAGAGGAAGGGCTCGGACCAGGAGACCTTGACGGCCTCGCCGGCCTCCACCTCGAGCTTCGATTCGCCGCCCAGGTCGACCGCTTCGCCCTCGGCGTCCGTGAGGGCGATCTCGTAGGCGCCGGGGCCCACGGCGACGGAGCCCTCGACGTCGGCGGAGTAGCCGTCGCGAGAGACGGTCAGCCTGTATCCCTCGGGCACGTCCGCCTCGATCGAGGCGTTGTCCACGGCCTCGGTGAGCGTGGCGGAGCCGGCACCGTCCGCGCGCACCGCGGCGGCCATGCCGTCATCGGGCTCGGCATCGATCTCCTGGCCGGCCTCCCATGCCTGGAACGTGGCGCCGGCGAGTGGGTGGCCGGTTCCCATGATGTCCTTGTCGATCGTGACCTCGGTGTAGGCGTCGGCCACCTCGACCTCGACCTCGACGAGCGCCGTATCGTCGTCGGCGTAGGAGAGCGTGAACTCGTGCGGCGTGGCGTCGAGCGCGTGGCCCTTGGGCGCCTTGGTCTCGATAAACGCGTAGGTGGCGGAGCCGTCGCCCAGGTAGAGCTCGCCGGTGGTGGCGGTGCCGTCCTCGCCGGTGGTCACGTGGTCGACGACCTCGCCCTCGGTGGCGCGCACGGTGCCGTCGGGGCTCACGACGTCCTCCATGGCGACGACGTCGAACTCCGCGCCCGCGAGCTCGCCCGCGCAGCCCTCGTCGTGAACGTGTCCCTCATCGGAGCCGTCCGGGGCGCTGCAGAGCTTGGCCACGGTGGCGCGGCCCTTCGCCTGCGCGTCCGAGTAGGCGATGACCGCGGTGGGGACCGCGTCCTCATGGTCGCCGGACACGGTGAGCGCGACGTCCTCGCCGCCCGTGAGGTACGGCGGGGCCGCCGCGACCTCGTGCACGGAGTACTCTCCGGGATCGAGGGCTTCCGGCAGCGTCACGCAGCCGCTCTCGTCGGTGGTGAACTCGGTGAGCTCGACGGGGTTGGGGTAGCTGTCCGTCATGGAGACGGGGTCGCCCTTCGCATCGAGGATCTGGAAGGTGAAGCCGGCGAGCGGCACGGCCTGCCCGGTCTCGGCGTCCTGCTTCACGATCTGGATGCGGGTGCTGATCGCCTGGTCGTTCAGGATGTAGCGCAGCTTCGCGCCGTCCGCCATCTGCTCGGCTGAGATGGTCCAGTCGCCCACCTTGTCGAAGCCGTCGGGCACGGTCTCGTCGACCTCGCGGACGGTGTAGCCGGCGGCGTCGTAGGGGAGGGCGCCGGAGACGCCCTCGGGGCGCTCGCCCTCGCCGAACCACAGCCCGTCCGTCTCGGCGAAGCCGTCCTCGCCTGTGGTGATGGAGCCCACCGCCTTGCCGGTGGTGTTGGAGACGATCTCGAAGCGGACGCCGGCAGCCGGCTCCTCATGCCCGTCGCCCTCGTCCCAGGACTCATCGGCGCCCTTGAACTTGGCGACCTCGATGTCGAACGCGATCACGCTCTCCTTGAAGTCGTCTTCGGGTTCGAGCTCAACGATGCCAGACGCGGTCATGTGCTCTGAGCTCACGGTATACGTGCGAACGGTCGAATCGAGCTTGTACCCGGTTGGCGCTTTGGTTTCCACGACCGTGCAGGTGCCGAACGGGATGTCTTGGAAGACGAGCAGCCCGTCTTCGTTCGTCACCGCGGTCTGGACGCGGCCGTTCGCATCGGTCAGCCGGTACTCAGCCCCTTCAAGCGTAGCCCCAGGCTGCGCCGCATCGAGCGTGGCGGAATCCTTCTTCTGGATAGTGAGCCGGACCGCACCCGGGCTATCCGTAAGCTCCTCGCTAGAATCGCTGCTTCCGGTGGTGAAGTAGTGGCGCTCGGTGTTGAGTTTGAACCCCTGCGGCGCTTTGGTCTCAACGGCGTAGTAGCGCTTGTCCTGCTGCAGCTGATAGCTCGCTTGTCCGCTCTCATCTGTCGTGATGGTGGCTATCTTCTGGTCGGTCGAGGCATCGTAGATGTCGTAGGTTGCACCAGCATACGCGTACTCGTCGTTGCCGGCGGTGAATTCGGCATCGGCGGAGACCTTGGTGAAGGTGACGCGCACGTCCGGCTTGACGGGGATGATGACGAAGATATTCTGCGCGGACCCGTCTGTCAGGTTCCGCCGCAGCCAGAGCGCGTCGTCCCACCAGCCGGATTGGCCGGCGTGCGCGCGGGCGTCCGCTACGAGGCGTTGGATCTTTGCGAGCTCCGCGGCGTTGGCGACGCGACCGGTCGTGCTCCCGTCGTTGGTGGAGCGGTAGATGTTCGTGTAGGTGCCGCCGTTGTACATGAGGGACTCACCCTCCACGGAGGCGCCCATGAGGAGGTGCTTGGTCACCTCCCATGCGGCGACGAGCTGGTCGCTTCGCCCGGAAAAGCCATATGTCGACTGGCCGAGTGCTGAGGTGGGCGCGTAGGCGGCGGCGTAGGCCATCGCGTGCGGGTCGAAGCTCGAGGAGCCCGTGACCCACGGGGCGGATGCGACGGGGCCGGAGTCGTGGGTGTCGTCGTAGGTGAACTGGCTCACCGGCACGGCGGGACCGTAGACATCGCCGGTGTCGGGGGTGCCATGGAACGGCTCTCCGCAGACGACCCATGTGCCGTCGGATAGATACCAGTTCGAGATGGGGGAGCGGTTGCTCGCTCCGATATCGCGACGGGTGACGGTCACGTTCTGGTTGAACGAGGCCGGGATGTCCGCGAGCGCCTGCGCCGTCGACGGTGCGAGTGCCGCGACAACGGACAGCGCGACGAGGGCCACGGCGATTAAAACGGCGGCCGCCCCGCTCCAGCCGCCTCCCGCAGAGGTCGCAATTCGTCTTATCAGCTGCATTGCGATGCGCGGACCTCCTCGCTTGAAGCCTCCTCGGCGCTTGCTGCTATGCATGGATACCTCCTATCGGTCTGTCGTTTCCTCCTAGCGGCTTCGCCCTGGAATCGTTGCGCTTGGGGCCGCTCCGCTCGGGATTCTTTTTGCCCTGGGCCGTTTCGTCCTGGGCTGTTTCGCTTTGGCGCTTTTGCGCGCCTATATCGCCACGCGGGCGGTCGCCGACCCTTGGGTGAGGTCGAGCCCTGTGTTGATGAGGTCCAGCAGCTGCTTGCGCTCGCGTTTGGATGCTGTGCGCGGCATGGAGGTCGAGGTTCCCGCTGGCTGGTCGTGTGTATCGGATGTGGCGTGCGCGCCAGGCTTGTTCGCCGCCATGCGCGCGATTCGCTTGACGGTGCGGTCGCGTGCCGCCGGACTCCGCAGGTCGGCGCGGGTGATGGGCACGATGGTGAAATCCGGAAAGGCGCTGAGGTCTGCGGGTAGGCTCGTTGGGTCGTCCACGATTTCAACGGCGATTTTCGCTGAGGGTAGATACACTGCCATGGCTCCTCCAATCACGCCGCCCGGCCGGTCCGGGCTCGCTGGCATGAACGCTAGGAGGTAGAACTGAACGATGTCCCAATGAATCTAAACAAAGTCTGAACCGCGCAGCTCAGAGGGGATGAAAATCGAAGTATGGAGGTTTTGCGCGCGGCGGCCGCGCGCATGTCGCGTCTCATGTTACTAATGAGCGACGCGGGCGAGGTCCGGCCATGTGGCAGCGCCGGTCCCGATACAATTTCTAGCACGTGTCTCTATGCGTTCGCGGCGGCTGCTGCGAACGTGTTTGCCAGCTAGCATCGAGAAAGGGGGCGGGCCGTGGCTGCAACCTCGTTTGGTCCGACACCCACCATTCCGGCCATCGTCAAGTTCTCGAGCGAATACGACGAGTACCGCGGCGATGAGTCGCGGAGCAGGGGGACGGCCGAGTCCCTATCGTTCCCACGGACCGAGGACGAGGTCCGCGCCATCGCATGCTCGCTCAGCGCGGCGCGTACGCCCATCACGGTGCAGGGCGCGCGCACGGGCCTTGCAGCGGGTGCCGTGCCTCAAGGCGGGCATGTGCTCAACCTCTCGCACATGAACCGCCCGCTCGGCTTGTGCGAGGAGGACGGGCGTTTCCACCTGCGCGTTCAACCTGGTCTTGTTCTTTCCGAACTTCGAAAGTACCTTGCAGCAAAGGCATTTCCTACCGAGGGTTGGGACGAGGCGTCGCTTACCGCCGCGCAGCGTCTTGCCGAGGCTCCGGAGCAGATGTTCCCCACCGATCCCACCGAGACCTCTGCTTGCCTGGGCGGTATGGCCGCATGCAACGCCTCGGGCGCACGGAGCTTTCGTTACGGCGCCATGCGCGACCACGTGACGGCGCTACGGCTCGTGCTCGCAAACGGCGACGTGGTCGCGTTGCGCCGGGACGAGGTCCGTGCTCGCGGCCGGCATCTCATGCTCAAGACCGAGGGCGGCTCGACCATCGAAGCGGACCTCCCCACCTATCAGATGCCGCGCGCCAAAAACGCCTCCGGCTACTTTGTTGAGGACGACATGGACGCCCTCGACCTTATCATCGGTTCGGACGGTACCCTCGGTATCATCACCGAGCTCGAGCTCGCCCTCATGCCGGCGCCTGCGGTGGTTTGGGCGGCGAGTTGCTTCTTTGCGACCGAGGACCAGGCGGTCGAGGCAACCATAGCTGCCCGCGCAGACCTCAAGCATGCGGCAGCGCTCGAGTACTTCGACCCAGCCGCCCTTGACGTGCTACGCCGCGCCCGTGCCCAGGGCTCGGCCTTCGCGGCGCTCCCGTTGCTTCCCGCGCGCTTCGGCTGCTGCCTTTATGTGGAGCTCCAAGCATCTGTGGAAGATGAGGCCATGGCAGACCTCGAGCGTCTCGGCGCCATCGTGCGCGCGGCGGGCGGAAGCGAGAGGGACTCTTGGGTGGCCCGTACCGCCGTTGACCGCGAGACGCTCCGGTTCTTCCGCCATGCCGTTCCCGAGAGCGTGAACATGCTCATCGACGAGCGCCGCCGAGAAGAGCCTTCGATCACCAAGCTCGGCAGCGACATGTCCGTTCCCGACGACCGTCTGCGCGATGTCATCTCCCTCTACCGCTCGACGCTGGCCGAGGAGAGGCTCGAGTCGGCCGCATGGGGGCATATCGGCAACAACCACCTGCATGTAAACGTTCTGCCGCGCAATGCCGAGGAATACGCGAGGGGTAAGGCGCTCTTTGCACGCTGGGCCAAAGATGTCACGGCTATGGGCGGCGCGGTTTCGGCCGAGCACGGCGTGGGCAAGCTCAAGCGCGATTTCCTCACGACCATGTACGGCTCAGAGCATGTGCGAGAGATGGCACGTCTCAAGCTTGCGTTCGACCCGACGTGCCAGCTGGGGCGTGGCAACCTGTTCGATGCGGCGCTGCTCGACGAGGTTCGCAGGGAGGGCGCGGCGGTGCCCGAGGGCGCTGATGCCGCAGATGCTGGACCGGATGCCGCAGACGCCGGCCCCGATGCTTCGGGCACCGGACCGGATGCTGCGGCTGTTGGCGCTGATGCCGCGCCTGTTCCGTCGGCGGCTGCACCGGCAGATGCGTTAGTTAAAGCTATGAACACCGGGGAGGTGTCCTGATGCATATCGTGGTCTGTGTGAAGGCGGTTCCGAGCTCGACCGAGGTCAAGATGGACCCCGTCACTCATACCATCGTGCGCGACGGCCGCGAGTCGGTGGTGAACCCCTTTGATGCCGCTGCACTCGAGGTGGCGCTGGCTATCAAGGATGAGCGTGCTGCTACGGGCGAGGGCTGTAGGGTGAGCGTGCTCTCCATGGGCATTCCGGCTACGGAGGCGCTTTTGCGCGACGGCATCGCCCGCGGCGCGAGCGATGCGCTCCTTCTTTCTGATCGCGCGTTTGCCGGTGCAGATACGCTTGCCACGAGTTATGCCCTGTCATGCGGTATACGTGAGCTTGGCTCGGCGAGCATGGGCGACGCCGCCGCGTCCGGCGCTTCGGAGCACGGAGAAGCCGCCCCCGGTCCCTCTCTTCCAGACCTCATCCTCTGCGGCAAGATGGCGGTCGATGGCGACACGGCGCAGATCGGGCCGGAGCTCGCAGGGCTCTTCGATATGCCCTGCGTCACGGACGTACGCGAGCTGGTTGCGATTGAGCGGGGCCGCGTTACCGTGCGCCATGCGACCGATGCGGGCATCGAGCTCGTCGAGGTTCCGCTGCCGGCGGTGCTTACCGTGGCCAAAGACATCGCACAGCCTCGCATGCCGAGCATCGCGGGGGTACGTGCGGCCGCGGGTGCGCCCGTGGCGGTGCTCAGTGCAGCGCGCGTGCAGGCCGATCCCGCGCGATCGGGCCTTGCCGGTTCTCCGACGCAGGTCGTGCGGTCGTTTGTGCCCGAGCGTTCTGACGCGTGCGAGGTCTTGGAGGGAAGCGTGCCCCAGCAGGCGGCGCGCATCATCGCGTTAGCTGAGGAGGCGGGGCTATGAGCGGGCTTATGGTGGATGCCGCGCGCTGCGTGGGCTGTAAGCGCTGCGAGCGCGCGTGCGCGTTCGGCGGCATCGTGGTCGAGGGCCGCCTGGCACGCCCGACCGACGCCTGTACGCTCTGCGGCGGGTGCGTGGAGGCGTGTCCGGTGGATGCGATTTCGATTGAGCACGACGAGGCCGGAGAGGGGTCTGGGCGCGATCTCTCCGCTTATCGTGACATCTGGGTGATTGCCCAGGTTGATGCGGAGGGCGCGCTGCTGCCGGTGGTCTTCGAGCTGGTCGGCAAGGCGCTTGAGCTTGCCGAAGCGCGCGGCTGCCAGGTGGTGGCGGTGCTTGGCGAGGCGGGACGAGCTCCTCGCCAGGCGGAGCGTCTTGCCGCGACCGGTGTTGCCGAGGTGATCCATACCGTGGATGAGCGCCTCGCGCATGCAGGCGCCGAGGTGTTCGCGCAATGGATTTGCGCGCTTGCCGAAGAGCGCCGCCCCGAGGCGATGCTGTTCGGAGCGACGGCGTTCGGCCGCGAGCTTGCCCCGCGCGTGGCGGTGCGCCTGCAGACGGGCCTTACCGCCGATTGCACCGCGCTCGACATCGACCCCAAGACCGGAGCTCTGCTGCAAACGCGCCCTGCGTTCGGCGGCAACCTCATGGCTACGATCGAGTGCCCCGCGCATCGTCCTCAGATGGCGACGGTGCGGCCGGGCGTATTTGCGGCGCCTGAGCGCGTGACGGCCGGGGCGGGTACGGGCGCTGATCTTGCGGTAGGCATCATCACCCAAGCCCCCTTGGCTCCCGAGGTTGCGCCGCGCGTTGCCGTGCTTGGCATCGAGCCTGTTACCGGCGGGTCGATCGCGCAGGCAGAGCGGCTCGTGGTCGTGGGCAGGGGCATCGGGTCCAAGAAGAACCTCCCGCTCATGGAGCGCCTGGCAGAGCTGCTCCATGCTGAGCTCGGTTGCACGCGTCCGCTCGTGGAGGCCGGCTGGCTCGACTATGCCCACCAGGTAGGTCAAACGGGTGCGGCCGTCGCGCCGAAGCTCTTAGTGAGCATTGGCGTTTCGGGTGCTATCCAGCATCTGGCGGGAATCGGCGGTGCCGAGACGGTTGTTGCCATCAACGAGGATGCTGCAGCGCCCATCTTCGGCGTGGCAGACTATGCGGTCGTGGGCGATGCCGTCGAGGTAGCAGCCGAGCTCATCGCCCAGCTCGAAGCCCGCGACTGAGATGCGGAGCCGCGCGGCCACGACGGTCGTGTTGTTTGGCTCGGTTACACGAACACGAGGTTCACGAGCACCATATAGAGCGCGGTGCTTGCAAAGATGGCGACGAGCATGTTCTTCCGCCAAAGGTAGAGCCCGCCGGCAACGAGAATACCGAGCGCTTCGGGTATGCCACGCGTGCCGGTGAGCACGTTCACGCTGCGCAGGCAGTAAACCACGAGCAGGCCGAAAATCGCTCCAGGGAGCGCATTGCCCAGGTAGCGGATGTAGCGCGGCGCTGGACGGTCTGCGGGGAAAGCGAAGAACGGCAGGGCCCGGGTGAGCACCGTTGCAGCCGCGGCGGCGAGGATCGTAAGGATGATCTGCGTGGTCGTCATTGCGCATCGCCCCCATGGTGCGCACCTGCGGCATCCGGCGTAGATGCCACGGGCCCGCTCTCGCAGGTATCCGATGCCGGGGCCGTGGGTCCGCTCTTGCAGGTATCCGATGCAGAAGCCATGGACTCGCTCCCGCACGCATCGTAGACCGGTTCGAGGTGGCTTCGCAGAACCGTAATCGCGGCAAGGATGAGTGCGAGCGCGGGGATCATGAATCCGTCAGGCCCAAAGAGCGCGAGTGCGACGAGCGAGGCCAGAATGCCCGCCACGGCGCTCGCATGGCTTGGATCTTTGGTCCATTGGTCGAGGAAGATCACCACGAACAGCGCCGTCATGGCGAAGTCGACGCCCGCTACATTGAGCGCTGCCACGCTGCCCAGCATGCCGCCGAGCGTGCAGCCAACCACCCAGTACAGCTGGTTGAGCAGGCTCACGAAAAACATGAACCATCCTTCGTCCACGCCGGCCGGCGGGTGCGTCGAATAGTTGATGGAGAACGTTTCATCGCATTGCGCGAAGATGAGATACGGGCGTTTGCGCCCGAGGCCACGGAATCGCTCGAGCATCGAGAGCCCGTAGAACAGGTGCCGCGCGTTAACGATGAAGACGGTGACGAACGCCTGAAGCGGCGCGAACGGCCCCACGAGCATCGAGGCGACGACGAACTCGGCAGAGCCTGCGAAGATAAGACAGGCCATGAGCGTGGGCGTCCACCACGGCAGTCCGAGCGAGACGCTATATATGCCGCAGGTGATGCCGAGGAAGACGAAGCCGGCGAGGATGGGAAGCGTCGGTGGTATGGCGGAGCGAAGCGCAGACGAGATGGCACGAGGTCTATCGGTGTGCATCGCGCCGCTTGATGGAGCTGGGTGCAGTGGTTGATGGGGCACGGGGCGTTGCTCGCGTTTCTATTCAGTGCATGGTCAATGTCCCGTATCGTACATCATTTATTGCAGGGAGAGACTGAATGAAGGGCCGCGGGGCAATCTGCTGCAGACGAGCTATGCGCGGGCCAAGATTGAGAAGGCTATGCTCCGTAAGTTTTTCGTAGCGCCGCGTGCTGCAGACACAATATTCCGGGGTCTTGGTCAAAAACACCGTTTCGGTGGTACTTTCAAACATAAGAGGCGCCCGTTTTGCCTGCGGGCAGGCCTTTACGCGTTCAAAATTCGCTCACATCGACGAAATCAACGGAACGAGATGGCCTTTCGGCTTTCATGCGGCTGTGCAATCGCTCTTTTTTGGTGCGCGGCATACCACCGAAACGATATTTTTGACCAAGCGTACGAAAAGTTAGCGCATTGAGGGCGCGGGAAGTTTAGAACACCGCTGCCACGCGGGCGGGGAGGCCGGTGGCGCCTTCGATGTGCGGCCAGCTCACAAACACGATGGCACCCGTCGCAGGCACCTTGTCGAGGTTCGCCATGACTTCTACCTGCAGGTGGCCATGGTCGAGCACGTAGCGCTCGCAGGCAAGATCGTCGGCTTCCGCCGCCAGGAACGAGGCATCCGTGTCGAAGGTCTCATGCCCGTTCATCTGGATATCTCGTTCCTCATAGAGGAAGCGGAGCGCCTCCATCGACCAGCCGGGGCAGTGCTCGCCCCCGTTCTCGTCGAAGTTGTTGAGCGCGTCGTTATCGGGCCAGCGCTGGTACCAGTCGGTACGTAGCGCCACGAAGGCACCGGCGGGAATGCGCCCATGCTCAGCTTCCCAGGCTTCGATGTCTGCCACGGTTACGGCGGTGTCGGGGCCCTCGGCGGCGACCTTGCCGGTGAGGTCGATCACACAGAGCGGCATGGCCATCTGCTCCACGCCGTAGGCCTCAGATCCAACCTTGCCCGGTGTGAAGTGGCTCGGAAAGTCTACGTGCGTGCCGAACTGCCCGGGGAACTTGTAGGTGTGAATGCGGCAAGAGAGCATCTCTTCGTCGTAGTCGAAGACGGTCTTGCACAGTTCCACGGAGCCCTCGGGGATGCCCGCCCAGTACGGGCTGTCGTTCGTAAGCGGGTGAGTGAGGTCCACCCAGGTTCCTTGTTGCAGCTTCTTGAGTTCTGGCCAGAGGCTCATCTTGGTCTCCTTTCGACGGGGCGGGTGAGGGCCATGCGTACACGGCGTGTCGCATGCGGGGCGCTGCACCGCAAACGCATGCGATGCAACCGCGCATTTCCTCCATAGTACCTGTCATCGGCGCGTGAATACGCCGGTTCAGCCAAGTTCGAGGCTCGAGTCGGAAGGTTTTAACGAAGGCGCCGAGTAGACCCAGGCTTTGGACAATAAAACACCAGTTGGCATTTGTGCAAAACGGCGGTTTACTCGACGATGTTCGAAAAACCTTCCGACTCGAGCCTCGAGTTGTCAAAGAGCCGGAACATGCCGGAGCCCATCAGGCGGGTTCGAGCATATTCCCGTTATTGGATGCCCGGAATGGAGGGGATCGTCGCGAACCCGCGCTCGAGTTCCTCGTCGGTGGGGATGTGGTCCTCCAGCTCGCCGCGGTTGAACTTGTCGTAGGCGACCATGTCGAAGTATCCGGTTCCGGTGAGCCCGAAGAGGATCGTCTTCGCCTCGCCAGTCTCGCGGCACCGCTCCGCCTCGCGCATGGCCACAAGGATTGCGTGCGCGCTTTCGGGCGCGGGCAGGATGGTTTCTAGCTTGGCGAAGCGCTCGGCCGCCGCGAAGACGTCGGTTTGGCGCACGGCGACAGCATCAAGGTGGCCGTCGTGCTTGAGCTTGGAGACGATAGGGCTCATGCCGTGGTAGCGCAGGCCGCCCGCGCACCAGATGACCACATCGGGGTATTCGCCCAGCTCGCGAAGAGCCTCGTAACTTTCTAGCCCGATGATGCTCTGATGCAGCACCACTTGGTTAAGGACGCTGCCCAGCTGGTAGCGCCCGCGGTTCTCGGGCACATGCAGCGCGCGCTCCACCGCCTCCGATATCGCGGTGCCAAGCGGGCCGGACGAGCCCGGATCTTGGGTGAGAATGCGCCGGCCGATCTCGGTGGTGTCGGAGGGAGAGGGCGTTACCCGCGCGTCGAAGGTCTCCATGATGTTTCGACGGAACGGTTTCTGCTCGTAGGAGCATTTCACCATGAAGATGTCGAGGTCGAGCCCATAGTGAGCGGCTGCCTCGGCCAGTGCCGTGCCCCACTGCCCGGCGCCCGTCTCGGTCGTGATGTTGGTAATGCCCTGGGCATAGGCGTAGTAAGCTTGGGCGATGGCGGAGTTGAGCTTGTGAGAACCGCTCGTGTTGTTACCTTCGAATTTATAGAAGATCTTGGCTGGCGTATCGAGCGCGCGCTCAAGGTTGTAGGCACGGCAGAGCGGGCTCGGCCGGTAGACCTTGTACATCTCTAGGACAGGTTCGGGGATGTCGAAGTACGGGGTGTCGTCGTCGAGCTCTTGGTCGATGAGTGCGTCGGCGAAAACGGGCGCGATATCTGGCTTGGTGGCGACAGCTCCGTTCGGCAGGCGCATGGGTTCGGGCTTTTCGGGCATATCGGCACGCAGGTTGTACCAGGCTTTGGGGATCTGGTCTTCGGTGAGGTAGAGACGATAGGGATCGTGCTTGGATGCGGTCATGATGCGTCCTTTCTCATCCGGGAGCGCTGCCCGCCGGCAGTCGCTCCAAGCTCAGAATGCTCCCGCGTGCGCTGCGGCGATCGAAGAGGCTTGCTTTTCGCCCCGACACACGTTGCCCGTTGCGCGCTATCAGGCGACATGTGTCGTTCGCCGGCAAAAAAGAAGGCCCCCGGATTACCGGAGGCCTTCCATGGTGTAGCGCGTTGGTAGGGGAGCCTGCTAATCCGAGAGAGACGGTATGCGCTTGTTCCACCACCAGGCAGCGGCCTGCTGCATCAGGTGCAGCGTATTGGCGTTGTTGACGATGGCGGTCATAGCGGAGCCCTTCTGTAGTCTCCATCGGATTGCGGACACTTTATCACGGTAAAGCTGCGATGCAGCCGGCAACTAGAAATGGTTCTCGAGCGTTTCCACCATCGATTGGCTCAGCGAGAAACGCAAAAGCCCGTCAAACAGGACGCGGACGCAACTTTTGGGCACTCCACGGCGTGTGCCCTGAGTACAACCGCGATAGTTCATGAGTTATTAGCCCTCTGAGCTGCGCATTCTCTTGCTGCCCATCTGCCTATACTCGCTTACTGCGCCCTGAGCGCCCAAAAGTTGCACTCATCGACGTTCCAGGTGCTTCAGCGACCCAAACGCCCGGCGGTTAGCTGAGCCGCTCGTCGATCCAAGCGCGCAGGTGCCCGTCCATGCGGCCGATGAGCGCGCGAGTGGCACGGTTGGTGTACGGGCGCGCTATGCCAAAAGGCGTGCTCAGCAGCTCGAACAGATATCCTTGATCGACCATGATTTCGAGGCTTGCGGGGTAGACCAGTTCAAAGGCAAAGCAGGCGAGCCCCACCACGTGGTCCACGGCGGTCGATTGGTCGCTATAGCGGACGGTCTGGTGCGCAAAGAACGCATCCTCGGCAGCGGGCGAAATGTCGCCTGCGAGCAGCTCGTCTTCGGTTGCTCCCACGACGGTCTCGACGGTATCGGTGCACGAAACGCGCAGGATATCGATTTTGTCGGCATCGCGCACAAGATTGCAGAGCGCGCGCGAGCGAAGGTCGAGGTCGTCGGGAAGGCGAAAGTCGCTGTGGTGGCCTACTGCTGCACGGATGATCTCGTCGGCCGAGGGCTCTTCGATAAAAGCGCGAACGCTGCCAGCGGTGCGCACGTGGGCCAAGAACTCATCATCATGGGAGAGGGCTTCCGGCAGTGTGGCGTTCGCGCGGGCGAGCGGGCCGTCAAACAGGTGCCGCCCGTCCTCGAAAAGCACGTCGACGCCGATAGCCGCATGGCTGGCGGACATGCTGTCTTTGAAGGTGCCCCAACGGCGAAGCTGCTCGAATCGGCCGATGTCGTGCAGGAGTCCGCAGAGCCAGGCGAGGTCCGCGCCCGCCTGCGTGAAGCCCGATGCGCGAGCGATGCGGTCGCAAAGGTCGGCGACACGATAGGTGTGCTCCGCTTTGAGCGCGATGCGCGGGTTCTCCCGGTCGTAGGGGGCGAGGTACGCTTCGAAGGTCGTTCGCGCCCGCTCGCGATCGATGGAGACCGTTGCCTCGTCGCTCAAGCTGCTGGCTTTATCGTTTGTCATATTGGTTACATCCCCGTTTCGCTGTCATCAAGCAACCATTTCCATGCGGAAGCTTGCACAATGCGCCGTCCGTTGTTCTCGTAAATCGTCTCATGTCCGCTCCCGACCAGAAGAAGCCCCTCTTCAAGGCCCGTTTCGTCGAGTGCTTCCCACAATGCTCTGAGTTCCCGCTGTGCCGTCTTTTCGTCTTCCATTGATTCGGTGACCTGAATCAGTCGAAATGCTTCCTGCTCGAGCGCATCGCCAACCACGAAGTCTATTTCATAACCATGTTGCTTCGTGTGAAGCATTGAGATGCCGCCATCGCGCATAGAGGGATGGCGTCGTCTGAGTTCAAGGTATACGGCGTCCTCGAGCCGCTGCCCGCGTTCGCACGCTCCTGCTCGGCTGCTTGCTAGGGCAATGCCTGGGTCAACAGCGTAGATTTTTGGTCGCGTCGTACTCTTTTCTGAGAAGCTCAGCGAGAACTCTTTGACTTGGAAGACGAGATAGGCTTCTTCAAAATATGCGAGCAAGTCGGCAAGGTATGCGCGACCGGTTGCAATTCCCGCTGAGCGCAAGTCGTTCTCGATTTTTCGTAGCGAGATCTGCTTGCCGTTGAGCCCCATGAGCCTGCGAGCGAGTGCTGCCGCGACGCGTGGTCGCGCGATGTCATGACGTTCGACTACATCGCGTGTGACGACGCGCTGAACATATGACTGAAGCAAAGCGATTGCTTGGGATGTCGGGAGGCCCTGCGCCGCAGGGAATCCTCCACGCGTGAGGTATTCGTCAAACATCGCCTGCATACGTGCGCCCAAGCGCGGAGAGAAATGCGGGCCTTTCAGCAATTCAGCGCCATCGGGTGTCATGGTAAGTCGCTCGCGAAACGAAAACGGTAGAAGCTCGAAGTCGATGGCGCGACCTCGGAACTCGGTTGAGATTTCCGTTGAGAGCATTTTCGATGAGGAACCACTGATGTAGATGGTAGCTTTAGTGGTATCCACGATGCGGCGAAGCCAGCTACCCCATTGCTCCATCTCCTGAAGCTCGTCAAAAAAGAGGTAGATGCCGTCGAGGTTAGCTCCTGCTTGTTGGGCGAGGTATCGAAACGCCTCGAGCACGGCGTCTCCCGTCTGTGGCGTGGCAGGGCTGATGCGATCATCCTCGAAGTTGAAGTAGCAGATAGCTTCAGCGGGAACTCCTGCTTCGAGCAGCGCATCCATTTCTTGGAAAAGGCGATACGATTTACCCGACCGGCGCATACCGGTTACGACCTTGACGAGATTTCCCGCCCGTGGCGGCAGCTCGTTACCTAGGTTGAGAGAGCGTGGAACAATGGGACGGTATGAATCAAGGTCAAACTCTTGCAATATGCCGAGCACGGTTTGGTCCATAGCTACCTCCGCAGAATTGGTAATAATATCTTACCAATTTCAGGATAACTGGTAAGTTCAAATTACCAATTAACAGGATTTAGCCGGGTGTTCTCTTGAGGGTTCGGATTACTTCGTTTGTGCAACGGGACATTCTAGGCAAACAACCGGTGTTTTTCTTAGGTTCACGCCCGTTCCAGCGCTAAACACCCTGCAGTTAGCCCATATCGCCAGCTTCACTAGCATGATGCGCAGGTTCCCCGCCCATGCTCCTGCGCAGTTTCGCAGAAAGGCCCAGCAGTGCTGGGCCTTTCGAGAATGTCTGAGCAAGGAGCATAGGCGGGGGACCCGCTGGGAGCACGTGTTATGCGAAGTACCCAACACCGCTCTCGAAGATCGGCATGAACTTCTCGCCCGGGACGTTGCGATACAGGTTTTCGCCACGGCGCTCGACATGCCCCATCTTGCCGAAGACACGGCCGTCCGGGCTGGTGATGCCTTCGATGGCAAGCACAGAGCCGTTCGGGTTCACCGAAAGGTCCATGCTCGGCATGCCTGTCTCGTCAACGTACTGGGTAGCGATCTGCCCGCCCGCGATGAGCTCGCGCTGGACGGCCTCGCTCGCCACGAAGCGGCCCTCGCCATGGGAGATGGCCACGGTGTAGACCTCTCCGGGCTTGCAAGCAGAGAGCCAGGGCGAGAGGTCGCTGGCCACGCGGGTGCGTACCAGGCGGCTCTGGTGCCGGCCGATGGTGTTGAAGGTGAGGGTCGGTGCCTCGGGCGTGGCGTCCACGATGTCGCCGTACGGAACGAGGCCCAGCTTCACGAGCGCCTGGAAGCCGTTGCAGATGCCGAGCATGAGGCCATCGCGTGCCTGCAGGAGGTCGCGCACGGCCTCGGTGACCTCGGGCGCGCGGAAGAACGCCGTGATGAACTTGGCAGAGCCGTCGGGCTCGTCGCCGCCGGAGAAGCCGCCCGGGATCATGACGATCTGGCTCTCGCGGATGCGGCGCGCAAGCTCGTGCGTGCTTTCGGCCACGGCCTCGGGCGAGAGGTTGTTGATCACGAAGACGTCGGCCTCGGCGCCGGCAGCGCGGAAGGCGCGAGCGCTATCGTACTCGCAGTTGTTGCCGGGGAAGACCGGGATGATCACGCGCGGGCGCGCGAATTTCTCGCCTGCATAGGCCGGTGCGATGCGGCCCGTGTCGCTGCAGGTGAAGGTAAGCTGCTCCACATCGTCGAGCTTCTTGGCTTCCTCGGCCGGGGTGCGGTAGGGGAAGACGCCCTCGATGCCGCTTTCCCATGCTTCCTGCAGCTCGGCAAGGTCGATCTGCTCGGTTGCGGTTTCGAGCACGTAACCTTCGACCGTGGTGCCCAAGGGCTCGATCACGAAGGAATCTGCAGCGAGTGCATCGAGCGCCGCCGCATCCTCAACCTCAACGATGAAGCTGCCGTACATCGGCTCGAAAAGGCTCTCGATATCGACGTCGTCGGCAAGCTCGAAGCCGATCTGGTTGCCCACGCACATCTTGAAGAGGGCTTCAGCGCTGCCACCGTAGCCGGGGGTTGCCAGCGCCAGGGCGCTTCCATTCTGGGTGAGGCGCTCGATGGCATCGAAGACGGCGAGGAGCTGCGAGGGGTCGGGGCGATGGTCGTCGCCATACGAAGCGGGGGCGATGCGGAAGACCGGGTGCCCCGCGCCCTTGAACTCAGGGGAGATCGCATGGTCGGCACGGCCCGTGCTTACGGCGAAGCTCACGAGGGTGGGCGGTACGTCGAGGTCCTCGAACGAGCCCGACATGGAGTCCTTGCCGCCGATGGCGCCAACACCAAGGTCCACCTGCGCCATGAGCGCACCGAGTACGGCCGCTGCCGGCTTGCCCCAGCGCTCCGGCACGTCGCGCAGGCGCTCGAAGTACTCCTGGAAGGAGAGGTAGGCGCGCTTGCGGGAGAAGCCCGCGGCCACGAGGCGGCTCACGCTCTCAACGACTGAGAGGTAGGCGCCCGCGAACTGGTCGGCTTCCATGAGATAGGGGTTGAAGCCCCATGCCATGGCGCTCGCGGTCGAGGTCTCGCCGTCGACGGGGAACTTCGCCACCATAGCCTGCGCAGGGGTGAGCTGGGTGCGTCCGCCAAAGGGCATGAGCACCGTGGCAGCGCCGATGGTCGAGTCGAAGCGTTCGGAGAGGCCCTTGTTCGAGCAGACGTTGAGGTCGGTTACGAGCGCGCGCATGCGCTCGGCGAGCGTGGCACCCTCCCAAGCCGGCTGCCACACCTGGCGCGCCGTCACGTGCACGCTCTGGTGCTTGGGTGCTCCGTTGCTGGCCAAGAAGGCGCGGGAGAGGTCCACGATCACGTCGCCGTTCCATGCCATGCGCACGCGCTTCTCGTGCGTGACCTCGGCGATGACGGTGGCCTCGAGATTCTCCTCGGTGGCATACGCCATGAACTCGTCCACGTCGTCCTCGGCCACGGCCACAGCCATGCGCTCCTGGCTCTCGGAGATGGCGAGCTCGGTGCCGTCGAGGCCTTCGTACTTCTTCGTAACCTGGTCGAGGTCGATGTAGAGGCCATCGGCCAGCTCGCCCACGGCAACGCTCACGCCGCCCGCGCCGAAGTCGTTGCAGCGCTTGATGAGGCGGCAGGCATCGCCGCGGCGGAAGAGGCGCTGGAGCTTTCGCTCCATGGGGGCGTTGCCCTTCTGCACCTCGGCGCCGTCCTTCTCGATGGACTCGACGTTATGCGCCTTGGAGCTGCCCGTAGCGCCGCCGATGCCGTCACGGCCGGTGCGGCCACCGAGCAAGATGATCTTGTCGCCGGGCGCGGGCTCCTCGCGGCGCACGTGGCTTGCCGGGGTGGCACCCACCACAGCACCGACCTCCATGCGCTTGGCAACGTAGCCGGGGTGGTAGAGCTCGGAGACCTGGCCGGTGGCGAGGCCGATCTGGTTGCCGTAGCTGGCGTATCCGGCGGCAGCGGTGGTCACGAGCTTGCGCTGCGGGAGCTTGCCCTCGAGCGTCTCCGCGACGGGGACGGTGGGGTCGGCCGCGCCGGTCACGCGCATGGCCTGGTACACATAGCTACGGCCGGAGAGCGGGTCGCGGATGGCGCCGCCGATGCAGGTGGCCGCGCCGCCGAAGGGCTCGATCTCGGTCGGGTGGTTGTGGGTCTCGTTCTTGAAGAGGAAGAGCCAGTCCTGGTCTTCGCCATCAACATCTACCGTGACCTTCACGGTGCAGGCGTTGATCTCTTCCGATTCGTCCAGACCGGTGAGCTGGCCCGTGTGCTTGAGCCACTTGGCGCCGAGCGTGCCCATGTCCATGAGGCAGACGGGCTTCTCGTCGCGACCGAGCTCATGGCGCATCTCCATGTAGCGGTCGAAGGCCTCCTGCACCACGGCGTCGTCGATCTTGACCTCGTCGAGCACGGTGCCAAAGGTGGTATGACGGCAGTGGTCCGACCAGTAGGTATCGATCACGCGAATCTCGGTAATCGAGGGGTCGCGGCCCTCCTCGGTGAAGTATTCCTGGCAGAAGCGGATGTCGGCCGCATCCATGGCCAGCCCGCGCTCGGCGATGAAGGCCGCAAGGCCAGCCTCATCGAGTTCGCGGAAGCCATCGAGCACCTCGACGGGCTCGGGGTCGGGGGTCTCGGCTACCAAGGTTTCGGGCTTCTCGAGCGATGCGAGACGCGCCTCCACGGGGTTTACGACATAGTGCTTGATGGCGTCGATGTCGGCCTCCGAGAGCGCGCCCTCGAGGATATAGACCTTGGCGGAGCGCACCGTGGGGCGCTCTCCCTGGCTGATGAGCTGGATGCACTCGCTGGCGGAGTCAGCGCGCTGGTCGAATTGGCCGGGCAGGTACTCCACCGCGAAGACGGCTGCTGCATCGGGGCTCGACGGCAACTCGTCGTATGCGTGGTCCACCTGCGGCTCGCTGAACACCGTGGGGATGCACGAGCGGAAGAGCTCTTCGCTTGCTCCCTCCACATCGTAGCGGTTGATGAGGCGAAGGCCGGTGAGGCCCGTCACGCCAAGGATTTCCGTAAGCTCGCTCTTGAGTTGCTGTGCCTCGACGTCGAAGCCCGCCCTCTTTTCCACATAGATGCGAGAGACCATGAACCCTGCCCTTCGAATCCTGCTCGCGGAACCGTTCCCCCGAGCGGCTGCATACCGTCTCTATGATACGGCAGGTTGCCATGCATCCAGTTGGCGAAGTTGCCTGCTACAAATAACCCGCTGCTACGAGCGCGTTGCCGGGAGGTTGCTGTTTTCCCGCTGCCGAGTGAAGCGCACGCGGAGTTACGGGTACCGATCCCCCCCCCTCCCGAGCGCAGCAGATATGAAGTTGCCGGCAACGTCTCGACTGCCGAGCGCGGCAAATCCGGAGTTGCCGCCGCCGGCCCGCCTTCGAGCGCGGCAAATCTGGAGTCACCGGAACCGGCCTGCCCTCCGAGCGCAGCAAATCTGGAGTTACCATCGGCGAGCGCAGCAGATCAGGAGTTAAGGCCACCTGCAGAGGCCGATAACTCCATATTTGCAGCGCTGGATGCGGATAGCTCCATATATGCAGCACTGAGCGAGGGAGCTGCCTAAGAGAGCGAGGGGGATGGCGTGTCGGGCCCGACCCGGGTGTGACTTCGCGGGGCAGTCCTAAAGGGCGAGGGGACGGCCTAAAGAGAGGAGGCGGCCCAGGACGGACTCGGTAGATGAGGGGTAACTCTGGGCAGCTCAATCCCCGGCCGCGGGCAGGCGCCGGCAATTCCAGCCGGAGCAGCTCAATCTCCGGCCGCGGGCCGGCCCCGCCTCGACCCCCCCCGGCCCCGCCTACTCGTTCTCCTCTGCGCCCTCGCTCCACGCGTCCACGTCTTCGATGCGGATCACGCTGGCAACGCTTGCAACCTCATCGAGCGCCTCGAGCGCAGAGCACACGCGCTGTACGTCGCGCTCGCGGGCCGTGTGCGTAAGGAAGACGACCGAGCAGGTGGTGCCGTCTCCGTCGCGCAGCTGGTTGATGGCGGAGATGGAAACGCCCGCGTTCGCGAAGGCCGCCACAACCGGAGCGAGCGCGCCCACGCGGTCGACGACGGAGAGGCGGATGTAATAGCGCGTCTCGAGGTCCTCGATGGAGCGAATCGGCGCGGTGCGGGGGAAGGGCTCGGGCTCGGGGCCCAAGTCGATCCCGCTGGCGATGCCGTTCGCGAGCTCAAGCACGTCGCCCACCACAGCGCTCGCGGTGGGGAAGGAGCCCGCGCCCGCGCCGTAGAACATGGTTTCGCCCACCGCGTCGCCCACGGCGAACACGGCGTTCATGGCTCCTGAGACGCCGGCGAGCATGTGGTCGGCGGGAATCATGGTGGGGTGCACGCGCGCATCGATGCCCTCGGCCGTCTTGCGGGCGATGCCGAGCAGCTTGATGCAGTAGCCCATCTCGCGCGCCTGCTCGATGTCGGCGGCGGAGACGTTGCGAATGCCCTGCATGTACACATCGTCGGTGGTCACGCGGGTGTGGAAGGCGATGGAGGAGAGGATGGCCACCTTGCTCGCGGCATCGAAGCCGTCGACGTCGGCCGTGGGATCGGCCTCGGCGTAGCCCAAGCGCTGGGCGTCGGCGAGCACATCGTCGAAGTCGAGCCCCTCGGAAGCCATGCGCGAGAGGATGTAGTTGGTGGTACCGTTCAGGATGCCCGCGATGGTGAGCATGCCGTTTGCCACGAGCGCGTGCTCGAGCGCGTTCACGATGGGGATGCCGCCGCCCGCGGCCGCTTCGCAGCGAATCTGCACGCCGGCCTGTGCGGCAAGGCTTCCCAGGTAGTCGATGCGGCGGCCCAGAAGCGCCTTGTTGGCGGAGACCACGTGCTTGCCGGCAGCGATGGCGCTCTCGAAGATCTCGGTCGCAGGGTGATCGCCGCCGATGAGCTCGATGACGATGTCGATTTCCGGGTCGGCTACGACGTCGTGCCAGTCGGTGGTGAAGGCTTCGGGCGCGATGCCCAGCTCTGCCGCGCGCTCAGGTTCCAGGGCGCTGGCCATCTTGAGGCGCAGGTCGATGCCATAGGCGGAAAGGTATTCGTCGTGGTGGCGCGCGATGACGCGGGCGACGCCGCCGCCCACGGTTCCGAGCCCGATGAGTCCTACGTTGACGGTGCGGGTGGTGCTTGGCATTGCGTCTCCTTTGCATTCGAGGCTGCGTACGGGCTGGTCATCTGGCCGCGAGGGCGCCACCGGTGCCGCACCCGCAGGAGCTGGGTCCCGGCAGCGCGGGTTTTCATCGCGAAGGCCCCTCGACCATATCTGCCTAGTATTCTACCGAGGAATGGGGCATGCATGCGAAACACAGATGTAACACGTCTCATGATGTTTCAGGCCGATAAAAACTGCAGGTAGAAACCTTGGGCGAAGAATGCAATACCGGCTCTCCGCTGCTTGAAGCCCTCAAAATGGTTCGGCTGCCTTACCTTTTGCATAAAATCGGAGTATTCTAGCACGAACCACCTGATTGCACAGCGTGTTCGGGCGGGGGCCTGCGAGGCATCGCGACCTCGGAGGAATGGAAGGGTAAGCCGGGCAGGCGCTCGGCGCGTCACGAGAGGAGCATCGCATGTCTATGCTCGAGAACATGCAGAACGTTTCCATCAACCGCAGGAGCCTCGTCGCGGGTGCGGCGGGCCTTGGCCTTGCCGGTGTTCTCGCTGGCTGCTCCAACGAGGGTGACGGCTCTGGGGCCGGTTCCGCTTCCGGTTCCGCCTCGGGCAGCGCCTTCATGATCGGTGGCATCGGGCCTACCACGGGCGACGCCGCCATCTATGGCAACGGCGTGCGCATCGGCGCCCAGATCGCTATCGACGAGATCAACGCCGAGGGCGGCGACATCCAGTTCGATTACAACTTCCAGGACGACGAGAACGACGCCGAGCGCTCCGTCAACGCCTACAACAACCTCAAGGACTGGGGCATGCAGATCCTCATGGGCACCGTCACCACCGCTCCGTGCGTGGCCGTGTCCGCCGAGACCAACGCCGACAACATGTTCCAGATCACTCCTTCCGGCTCGTCGACCGACGTGATCGGCGGCCAGCCCGACGCGGACGGCAACATCGCCACGCCGCGCAAGGAGAACGTCTTCCAGATGTGCTTCACCGACCCCAACCAGGGCGCCGCGTCCGCTCAGTACATCTCTGAGCAGGGCTTGGGCACGAAGATCGCCATCATCTACAACAACTCCGACACCTATTCCACGGGCATCTATCAGAGCTTCATGTCTGAGGCTTCCGAGCTCGGTCTCGAGGTCGTGTCCGAGCAGGCGTTCACCAACGACTCCGCCACCGACTTCTCCGTACAGCTCAACGCCGCGCGTGACGCCGAGGCCGACCTGGTCTTCCTGCCCATCTACTACACCCCCATCTCGCTCATCCTCACCCAGGCGAGCCAGATGGGCTATGCGCCCAAGTGGTTCGGCGTGGACGGCATGGACGGCCTGCTGACCGTCAAGGGCTTCGACACCTCGCTCGCCGAGGGCGCCATGCTCCTGACCCCGTTCGTCGCCACGGCCGAGGATGAGGCCACCAAGAGTTTCGTCGAGAAGTACCAGAGCGCCGATTACGGCGACGGCGAGACCCCGAACCAGTTCGCCGCCGACGCCTACGACTGCATCTACGCGCTGCGTGCCGCCATCGAGCAGTCCGGCGTGACCGCCGATATGGACTACTCCGACATCTGCGACGCGCTCGTCGAGACCTTCACGTCCGAGGACTTCTCCTTCACCGGTCTCACCACCGCTGGTGAGTCGGCTACCTGGTCCGATACGGGCGAGATTTCCAAGCAGCCCATGGGCATGGTCATTCAGAACGGCGTCTACATGCCGCTCGACGCGTAAGGGACCTTGCCCGAATCTCATTCGCAAGTCTGTTCTTGAGCGGAGATCGCCCGCCTTGCGGCGGTCTCCGCTTTTCACATGAAAGGAGGGGACATGGAGTTCCTCGCCAACCTCATCAACGGCATGAGCTTGGGCAGCGTCTACGCGATCATCGCACTCGGTTACACTATGGTCTACGGTATCGCCAAGATGCTCAACTTCGCGCACGGCGACATCATCATGGTGGGTGCCTACATCTGCTTCTGCGCCGTGAGCTACCTGGGGCTTCCCGTGATTGCGGGTATTCTGCTCTCCGTCGTGGGCTGCACGGTGCTCGGTATCGTGATCGAGCGGCTCGCCTACAAGCCCTTGCGCAGTGCCCCGTCGCTGAACGTGCTCATCACCGCTATCGGCGTGAGCTACTTTTTGCAGAACGCCGCGCTCATCATCATGGGCTCCGATCCCAAGTCGTTCTCGATGATCCTGAGCCTGCCGGCGCTCCATCTCTTTGACGGGCGCCTCACCATCAGCGCCACGGCGGTGATCACCATCCTCGCCTGCGTTGCCATCATGGTGGCCCTCACCATGTTCACCGGCAGGACCAAGATGGGCAAGGCCATGCGCGCTTGCTCGGAGGACCGTGACGCCGCGCAGCTCATGGGCATCAACGTCAACTCGACCATCTCGATGGTCTTCGCCATCGGCTCGGGGCTCGCGGCCATCGCGGGCGTGCTCATGTGCGCCGCCTATCCCACGCTCATGCCCACGACCGGATCTATGCCCGGCATCAAGGCCTTCACCGCGGCGGTGCTCGGCGGCATCGGCTCCATCCCGGGCGCGGCGCTCGGCGGCGTGCTGCTCGGCATCATCGAGATCTTCGCGCGCGCCTACATCGGCACGCAGCTCGCCGATGCGGTGGTCTTTGCCGTGCTCATCGTGATGCTGCTCATCCGTCCGGCCGGCTTGCTCGGCAAGCCCGTGAACGAGAAGGTGTAGGTGATTCACATGGGTTTCATGCATCTCAAGCCGCAGACGCACTCGACCGTTATCACCTATGCGATCGTGATCGTCGCGTTCATCGTGGTAACGCTCCTCGACGGGATGGGGCTCATCTCCAACTCCCTCTCCGGCCAGCTCGTGCCCATCTGCGCCTACGTGTCGCTCGCCGTATCCCTCAACCTCGTGGTGGGCGTCTCGGGCGAACTCTCGCTCGGACATGCGGGATTCATGAGCGTGGGCGCCTTCACCGGCGTGATCGTGGCGGGGTGCTTGGCGCGCATGGGCGTCGAGTCCGAGCTTTTGCTCTTCGCGGGGTCTGCCGTCGTCGGTGCCGTCGTTGCGGGTATCATCGGCTTTTTGGTGGGCATCCCGGTCATGCGCCTGCGCGGTGACTACCTGGCAATCGTGACGCTTGCGTTCGGCGAGATCATCAAGAATCTGCTGAACAACTTCTATATCGGCGTGGACGATGCCGGGCTGCACTTCTCTATGACGGACAGCTCGTCGCTCGGCATGAGTCAGGGCACGATTCTCATCAACGGGCCCAAGGGCGCCGTGGGAATCGATAAGATCTCGACCTTTGTCTTGGGTGTCGTGGTGGTTCTCATCACGGTTGCCGTGGTCTTGAACCTCATGCACAGCCGCGACGGCCGCGCCATCATGGCTGTGCGCGACAACCGCATCGCCAGCGTGCGCATGAAGATTCTGCCGCCGCAAAGCGAGGAAGACGACGAAAAATAATCACCAAGCCGAAGCGCCACGCTGCGCTTCGGCTTTTCTATGCGCTGGCCTTTGACCGGAAGTTTTGGACAGCGCGTCGCAATTTGTTGGTTGAGGGTCGTCGGCATAGCTTGTATACTGAATCAATGAAAACCCTGCGCGTTCCAGGCAGATTTTTCCATTTTGTAGGGAAAAATTGCTAGCATCTCCTGATTTTCGTGGTATAATGAGAGATAGGATTTTTACAGATTTATTGAGGGGAATTCAATCAACTAGGAGGATACTGAATTGATTCGCATTGGTCTGGATGTGGGATCAACCACGATGAAATGCGTGGTATTGGATCAGGATCAACATATTATCTACAAAGACTACAGACGGCATCGCTCAAACATCAAGGAGGTGGCGGTCGGCTTCGTTGAA
>OLPF01000404.1_pt1 | contig 47741 bp, 42 predicted proteins | sample 1673121 | NCBI WGS metagenome assembly OLPF01 (sample SAMEA3136756, study PRJEB25190) | human gut metagenome
CCCGCCGCATCGACAACCAGCTGCGCGGCCGTTCCGGCCGTCAGGGCGACCCCGGTGAGAGCCGCTTCTACCTCTGCATGGAGGACGACATCATGCGTCTGTTCGGCACCGAGCGGATGCAGAAGATGATGGAGACCCTCAAGATCGACGACGACACCCCCATCGACGCCAAGATCCTCTCCGGCGCCATCGAGAACGCCCAGAAGAAGGTCGAGTCCAAGAACTTCCAGGCCCGGAAGAACACCCTGGAATACGACGACGTGATGAACGTCCAGCGTGGCGTCATCTACAAGCAGCGCCGCCAGGTCCTGGACGGCGAGATCATGGGCGACTTCATCCGCGGCATGATCCACCGCTGGATCGAGGATTCCATTCGCGGCCACCTGGGCGAGAACAAGCACCTGACTGCCGAGAGCTGGCAGCTGGCCTCCGAGCCGTATCGCGGCCTGTTCTTCCGCACCGATGCCTTCCAGTTCACCGATGAAGAGCTGGCGGCCAAGTCCGTGGACGACCTCATCCAGGAGGTCAACGACTCCGCCCTGGCCCTCTACAACGCCAAGCAGGAGAACCTGGGCGACGAGCTCATGCACGAGCTGGAGCGCGTGATGATGCTCCGCGTGGTCGACGAATACTGGATGGACCACATCGACGCCATGGAAGAGCTGAAGAAGGGCATCCAGCTGCGGGCCTATGCCCAGACCAACCCCGTCGACGCCTACAAAAAGGAAGGCTTCGAGATGTTCGAGGGCATGATCGAGGCCATCCAGCAGGAGACCATCCGCCGGATCCTCGTGGCCCGCGTCCAGACCAATGAGGTCCGCCGCGAGCGCGTGGCCAAGGTCACCGGCGAGTCCGGCGGCAGCGAGGACGCTGCTTCCTCCGGAAAGAAGGAGCCGGTCCGCAAGACCATCAAGGTCGGCCCCAACGATCCCTGCCCCTGCGGCAGCGGCAAGAAGTATAAGAAGTGCTGCTATCTGAAGGATAAGGCCGCGCAGTAAGCCCGTTTTATGGGCCTGCGGCAAGCCTGATCCCAATGGGGTCTGCGGCAAGCCCAAGCGCAACCGGGCCTGAGACCCTTTCCGGAAAGGAGACTGCCGCCTATGTCATTCACCCAACAAACCAACCAGGGCGTGGTGTTCCACACCGCCGACACCTTCTCTGCCGCCGGGGGCATCGCCCATGGCTTTGCCACCCGGATCGGCGGTGTGAGCAAACCGCCCTTTGACCAGCTCAACCTGGGCATGACCCGGCGGGATGATCCCCAGGATGTGCTGGAAAACTACCGGCGCTTCTGCGCCGCCCTTGGGACGGACGTGGAGCATCTGGTGATGACCCACCAGGTCCACCAGGATACGATCCTGGAGGCAAAGCCGGAGCATGTGCTGGAAGCACTCCTGGAGCCCATCGGCTATGATACCGACGGCCTCATGACCGACATTCCTGGCCTGTGCCTGACGATCTATTACGCCGACTGCATCCCCGTCCTGCTCTACGACCCGGTAAAAAAAGCCATTGCCGCCGTCCACTCTGGCTGGCGCGGTACCAGCCTGGGCATCGCGCCCCAGGCCGTGCAGAAACTGGCCGCCCGGTACGGCAGTGACCCGCATGACATTCTGGTGGCCATCGGCCCCGGCATCGGGTCCTGCTGCTTCGAGACCCACGACGATGTGCCCACAGCCATGGCCGAGCGGCTGGGCGAGGGCGTGCAGCCCTTCTGCCAGCCTTTGCCCAACGGCAAGTTTTCTGTGGATCTGAAAGGCATCCTCCGCTGGGAACTGACCCAGGCGGGGGTGCCGGATGAGAACATCGACACCCTGCCCCTCTGCACCGCCTGCCACCCGGAGCTGTACTGGTCCCACCGCAAGATGGGCGACCGGCGCGGCAACCACGCGGCGATGATCCAACTGCTGTAAGTTTTCCACATTCCGTTTCGCTTTTTTAGAAGGAGACGAGTCCCTTGCACACAAAGAATCATTCTAAAAAATCACAAAGCCGCCGGCGAAACTGGGAGCTTCGCCGCCAGCGGCGAGAAGAGAAACAGGCGGCCCACCCCATCCGCTCCGCGCTGCCCTTCCTGGGGATCACGGGGGTGGTGATGGCGGCGGCCATTACGGCGGCCTCCTGCACCCTCTGCTACCAGGTCCAGGTCCAGGGACAGGGCACGGTCTTCTTCCAGGATCAGGAGACCTATCAGACTGCCGTGACCCAGGCGGAGGACCGAGCTTCTAAGATCCTCTCCACCAATTACTCCCTGAACCAGGAGGAGGTCTCCACGACCCTGGCCCCGAAAAACCAGGTGGAGACGTCCCTGTCCTCCGTGACCGGCTCCCTTTTGGAGAGCATCCCGGAGCTGGAGCATGTGTACACCCTCACCGTGGACGGCACCCGCATCGGCGTGGCGTCTGACGCAGAGACCATCACCCAGGCCCTGAGCCTGGTGAAGGAGCAGTACACCACGGATGAGACCCGTTCCCTGCACATCGACAGCCAAGTCGACATTCGCTATGAATATCTGCCCGCCGGGACCGGCGAGCAGACCGCCGAGGAGATCGCCGCGCTGCTCTTGGCCCAGTCTCCCCGGACCTTTGCCTACACCACCCAGGCCGGGGATACCCTGGAATCCGTCACCGCCAACTTCGGCATGACGGAAGAGCGTTTCCGGGAGCTGAACCCCGACCTGATCCTGGAGGAGGGCACCCCCACCGCCAGCGCCCCGGAGGAATACCCCGACGGCGACGCCGCCAACCCTCAGAGCGACACCCAGACCCAGGACCCAACGCAGGACCAAGCCCCGGCCCAGGACGCAGCGGCCCAGACGACCCAGACTCAGGATGGGCAAGCTGGTCAAGCCGCCCAGGCCGAGAGCGACCAGACCGCCAGCGAAAACGACCTGGCCGACCTGCTGGGCATCGAGGTACGCACCCCCCTGGAGACAGGCCTGGAAATTACGGTCGAGCAGTTCTGCCCGCTTCTCATCGTGACCACGGTGGAGGAGGTCAATGAAGACCGCGAAGTGACGCCCACCCTGCAAACGGAGGACGACGCCACCATGTTCGTGGGCCAGCAGCGGATCATCCAGGAGGGCGAACCGGGCCAGGCCAGCGTTCTCTCCCGTGTGGTCAAGCGTTGCGGTGTGCCCGTGGCGAACAATGACCTGAGCGCCGTGACCAAGACCGAGGCCACCCCCCTCATCGTCGCCACCGGGACCCAGGCCATGCCGGAAGTGCCGGAGGGCTGCCTGTACTTATGGCCTGTCCGCGGCCCCATCACCTCGGACTTTGGCTACCGCTACATCTTTGGAGAGAATAACTTCCACCGAGGCATCGACATCGCGGCTTCTGCCGGGACCGCCATCAACGCGGCGGCAGACGGCACGGTCCTCTTTGCCGGGGTGAAGGGGACCTATGGCAACCTGGTGATCCTCTCTCACTCCAATGGCTTTTTGACTTACTACGCCCATTGCTCCAAGCTCTTGGTCAACGTGGGCGACAGCGTCACCCAGGGCCAGCCCATCGCGGCCGTTGGCTCGACGGGCCGTTCCACCGGACCCCACTGTCACTTTGAGGTGCGGTACGAGAACAAGCCCATCGACCCGCTGTGCTACCTGCCCGGAACCAACAACGCCCCGGCCCGGACGCAGATCCCCCTGGACGACGCCAAGAAGGACGAGGAGACCACCACCCCGGAGACTCCCGACGTGCCCGAAACGCCGGTCACTCCCGTGACCCCGGAGGTCCCCGCCGAGCCGACCACCCCGGAGGACCCGACCACACCGGACGAGCCAACTGTTCCCGCGGACCCGGCTGCCCCGGAGGATCCCACCGATAACCCGAACCAATCCACCGGGGACACCCCGGCGGACAGCGCAGCCCCCACCACCGGAGACGGCCTGACGGCCAACACCCACCGGACGGATACTGCGGCAGACGGTTCGTCGGAGGACACCGAGGAGCCTCAACCTGCGGAGCCTTGGACAGAGGAAATGATGTATTTCCCCAGCCACTTCCTGATTGCCACCCGCCTCTAAACACGCACCCAAAACACGAAGCGCTGCACAAGCTATTTCAGCCTGTGCAGCGCTTTTCTGAAGGTGGCACTTTTGAGGGTGGTCCATCTCTGTTCGGTTTTTCCGTTGTTTTTTGTGTCCAAGTGGCATATAATAAGCTCATTTCATAAGTTGCTTAAATTGAGCATCAGATTGAGCATCAGATTGAGCATCAACCAAAGAAAATGAGAGGTGTCGTTATGGCGTTACCGATCAACATTGATGACCTGATCAACCGTCGGGTCGTAGAAAGCGCTCGTGTGGAATACAAGAAAAACTGGAATGCAGAGCCCATCGTCCATTCCATTTGTGCCTTCGCCAATGACATTGACAATTGGGGCGGCGGCTATCTTATTGTTGGGGTAGAAGAAGAGGATGGGATGCCAAAATTTCCTGTGGAAGGGATCCGAAAAGAAGCGATCGACCGAATCAATAAAGAATTGTTGCAAAAATGCAATCTCATTGAACCGCGTTATATTCCCATCGTTGAACACACTACGTATGAAGGAAAAGACATTTTGATCTTGTGGGCACCCGGTGGGGAGAACCGGCCCTATAAATGCCCGGTGTCTATTTCCAAGGGAAAATCTGTAAAGTCAGAAAAAGCGTATTATATCCGAAAATTGTCTAACACGATTCGGGCAAATGCACTGGAGGAAAAAGAGCTGTTCCTCTTAGCAAATAATGTTCCTTTTGATGACCGAGCCAACTTAAAAGCAAACCTGGAAGATCTGAGAGCCAGTTTGATTGCAGAGTATCTATACTCTGTCGGAAGCGACCTCCAACAGGAAGCTTTGAAACGGCCCCTTGCAGACATTGCCGTAGATATGCGCCTGGTTGGTGGTCCCAGTGAATTCAGGAAGCCGTTGAACGTTGGATAGATGTTTTTCAGTGAGGACCCGGAGCGCTTTTTTGACTATGCACGCATTGAAATCGTGGATAAGCCGGACCCGACAGGAATTGGAATGACAGAGAAACTGTTTACAGGACCTCTGGACCGCCAGCTGCGAGATGCCCTCAGTTATCTCCAGAATTATATCATTCAAGAAAAAGTCAAAAAAGTATCCGGTCAGGCCGAAGCAGAGCGTTTCTGTAACTATCCCTATGCCGCAGTAGAGGAGGCGCTCTCCAACGCGATCTACCATAAGTCCTATCAAATCGGAGAACCCATTACTGTCGTGATCACACCAGAGCAAATGGAGATCACCAGCTTACCTGGACCAGACCGGACCATTTCAGACGAAGATCTTGCCAACCGCCGAATGATTTCCAGACGATACCGAAACCGCCGGATCGGCGATTTTCTGAAAGAATTGCGTCTGGTCGAAGGCAGAAACACAGGGATCCCTACGATCTTACGCGCCATGAAGGAAAATGGTTCTCCACTTCCTACATTTGAAACAGATTCGGACCGGACTTATTTGACCGTAGTCCTTCCTGTTCACGCTTCCTTCTTGCCATCTTTCTCAAAGAAGTCTGCGGGAAGAGAGACCAAACGGACCTATCGCACGGTCGAAGAATTAAAATCTTTGATCCTTACTGCGTTGGAAGAAACGGGAGCATCTTCTACCTCTGAGCTGGCCGCTGCGCTTGGCTATAAGAAGAGCACGACCACAATGCGAAAAGCCATTCAGGAATTATTACGCGAAGAAAAAATCGCATACCAAAATCCTGATCACTTAAAAGATAAGAAACAAAAACTGAAAATCATACCATGAAAAAGCGAGAGCATCTACGATCAGATGCTCTCGCTTTTGGAGCAGGTAAAGGGAGTCGAACCCTCCTATCAAGCTTGGGAAGCTTGCGTTCTACCGATGAACTATACCTGCATGTTCACTTTCAGTGTTTTTTAGTATAGCACAGCCCAAGCCAAAAGGCAAGAGAAAAGTTTTGTCTGCTTCTGTCTGCCCCTGTCCCAAAGGAACCCCTGCCCGGCCCCGGCATAGAATGGGGTACCAGGCGCCGGAGACCCGTGTCTGCGGCTGCGCCGGTCTGATGAGATCCAAAAGGAGGTCAATCACTATGAACGAAAGGGTCGTACCCGGACCCGTGCAGGACAGCTGCGGCATCCGGGAAGCCGTTTGTATCCACACCAAGAAGATCTACGACAGCTGCCGGGATAAGGACTGCATCGAGGACCTGCGGGTCTACCCCACCCGTGCCTCCCAGGCTGTGATCGACCGCGCCCTCAGCGTCCGCGGGGGCCGGGCCGAGCTGTTGCAGGCGTACATCGACGTAGAGCCCGCCAGCTACAACCGGGGCTTTTACAGCGTGGACATCCGCTACTACTACCGCATCACCGCCGAGGCCTTTGTCGGCGGCTCCCGCCCGGCGGAGATCTGCGGGCTGGCCGTGTTCGACAAGCGGGTGCTGCTCTTCGGCAGTGAAGGCAGCGCAAAAATTTTCTCCTCCCGCTATTACCCCGATGGAGCGGACTGCCAGGTCCTGGGCCGGAGCAACCTGCCAGAGGCCGTGGTGGAGGCCGTGGACCCCATCGTGCTGAACCTGAAGCTGCTGGACCCCTGCGATCTGGTCTGTCCGCCCCCCTGCCCGCCCCCTGGCGGTCCTTGCGGGCCTTGTCCGCCCCCTCCACCTCCCTGCGGGTGCTGCGCGGAGAACGAGCTGACCGAGATCCCCGCCTGCATCAGCGCCTGCTTCGACTGTGACCTGGCCTTTGACGGCGGCTGCCGCCGGCTGTACGTCACCCTGGGGCAGTTCTCCATGGTCCGCCTGGAGCGGGACTCCCAGTTGCTTATCCCCATGTACGATTACTGCATGCCCACCCGCGAGTGCGCCGGAGGCGACGAGGAGGGCGACGAAGATCCCTGCGAGATCTTCCGCCAGATCCGTTTCCCCGTGGGCGAGTTCTTCCCGCCCAGCACCCTCCCCGGCATGACCGAAGAAGAGGCCCCCGCCGCCAGCTCCAGCTGCTGCCGCTGACCTCGTCCTGATGGTTCCCCCGGCAGGTTTCCCTGCCGGGGGTGCTGTCGATTTCTGGGGGTTCCTGCGCTTGAAAACAGGGTGGGAGTATGCTATCCTTTTTTTATCAATTCCTCACGGTTTCACCCAGTATGTTTGAACCAGGAGCTTGCCTATGAAGCATAAATTTTTCGAGAGACGCCTGCCCTGCCGGTCTCCTCTCTTCCGCGTCCTGCGGGCGGGGCTGGTGCTGGGGGCGGTGTGCTGCTTGGTGCTGGCGCTGGGCAGCTGCGGCGGGCAGACAGAGACCGAGACTGCGCCCCACAGCGACCTGCCCGTGATCCTGGTGGGCAGCGACAACTACCCGCCCTTTCACTACGAGGACGCCAACGGCCAGCCCACCGGCATCGACGTGGACCTGGCCAAGGAGGCATTTCGCCGCATGGGCTACCAGGCCATGTTCGTCACCATCGACTGGGAGGACAAAAAGGACCTGGTGGAGCGCGGGGAGATCGACTGCATCTGGGGCAGCTTTTCCATCGACGGCCGGGAGGACCAGTACCTCTGGACTGAGCCATACCTATACAGCCGCCAGGTAGTGGCCGTGCGGCAGGACAGCGACATACAAACGCTGGCTGACCTGGCGGGGAAACGGGTGGCCGTGCAGAGCACCACCAAGCCCGAAGAGCTTTTCCTTGCCCACACGGACCCGCGCATCCCCCGCGTGGCGGAGGTCTTTTCCCTGCAAGACCGGGAGCTGATCTATCCCTACCTCAGCAAGGGCTACGCCGACGCCCTCGCGGCCCACGAGACCGCCATCCTGCAATGTATGTCCGACTACAGCCTGGACTACCGCATCCTGGACGAGCCCTTGCTGACGGTGGGGCTGGTCGTGGCCTTCGCCCGCACGGACCAGCGAGGCTTGGACAAGGAACTCTCCCGGACCTTTGAGGAGATGCGGGCCGACGGGAGTCTGGAACAGATCGTCGGGCGGTATCTGGACGAGCCACAACGCCTCTTGGAGGTGACGCCATGAAGCCCAAGCATCCCCTGACCCAGTTCGCCGCCAAGCACCAGTCCCTGCTCCTGGTGCTGATCGGTCTGGCCGTGCTGATCGGGGCCTTCGTGGCCGCGACCAAGTCCAATATGGCAAACATCCAGAGCACCCTCTCCAACACCACCAGCTACGTCAAAGAGCAGTGCAACCACTACGCCCGCATCCAGCTGGCTTCCGAGACGAAAAGCCTCATGCGGATGACGGAAAGCTGCAAGCAGATCGTCCACCAGCTGGCAGAGAGCAACACGGCGGCAGACGAGACCGCCTTACAGCGCTGCGCGGAAAACGCCTACGTTTCCGGCGTCCTCCTGCTGGACCCCCAGGGGGAGATCCTGGCCCAATACCACGCCGAGGGTCAGGCCCCGGCCGATCTGGCGGACTACCTGGCCTCCCCCGCCTTGCGGGACACGGTCTCCTACCCGGAAAAACGCTACGCCGCCCGCTTTTACTGCGAGGACGGCAGCGAGGTGGACCTGACCGCCGCCCGCCGCCAGGACCAGGCGGGGCTGGTCGTGGCCTATTACCACACGACGGTGGAATACATGGATTCCTTCAGCCTGTCCATCACTTCCATGCTCTCCGGCTACGACCAGGAGAACAACGGGATCATCGTGGTCAGCAACGGCAGCGACATCATTGCCAGCAACGACCCTGCCCTCATCGGCTCCAGCACCGATGACCTGGAGATCCTGCGGAAGATCAAGGCCGAGGGGGTCAGCGACAAGCTGGTCCAGGCCAAGCAGGGCGACGGCACCTTCGCCCGCTACCTCGGCCTGATGGAGCGGGGGCGAGACTGCTACGTCTACGCCTTCCTGCCGGAGCAGACCGTTTTCCGCAGCACCCCTCGGACGATGGTGTATGCCCTGGTGGCCTACCTGATCCTCTTAGCCGTCACCAATGCCGTCCGCTGGAGAACGGCCCAGGTTTACCACGATGAGCAGATCCAGGCACAGATCAAGCATGCCAACAACCTCCGGGAGAAAAATGAACAGCTCATCCGCGCCGTGGACCAGGCTGACCGGGCCAACGCCGCCAAGACCAGCTTCCTCTCCCACATGAGCCACGACATCCGCACGCCCCTCAACGGCATCCTCGGCCTGTTACAGATCGATGCTGCCCACCCGGACGACACCGCCCTCCTCAGCGCCAACCGGGAAAAAATGCGGGTGGCGGCGGACCATCTCCTGGCCCTCATCAACGACATCTTAGAGATGAGCCAGCTGGAGAGCGGAGAGATCGTGCTGGCCAGAGAACCTCTGGACCTGGAAACGCTGACCTCGGATGTCTTCACCATCATCGAGCAGCGGGCCGCTGAGTCCGGCATCACCATGGTCCGCGACGAGCGCTCGGACCCCATGGAGCTGCCCTACGTCTACGGCAGCCCCCTCCACCTGCGGCAGATCCTGCTGAACATCTACACCAACTGCATCAAATACAACCGGGTGGGGGGACGCATCACCACGCGCTTCCAATGCCTGGGGATGAAAAACCAGGTGGTGACCTATCGCTGGACCATTTCCGACACCGGCATCGGCATGAGCGAGGCGTTTCTGGAGCATATCTTCGATCCCTTCTCCCAGGAAAACGTTGCCGACCGAAAGGGCACCGGTCTGGGCATGACCATCGTCCAGAACCTGGTGGAAAAGATGCACGGGACCATCGAGATCAGCAGCACCGAGGGCGTCGGCTCCACCTTCGTCATCACGCTGCCCTTTGCCGTCTCGGAGCAGGCGGTGGCGGCGCCCCCGCCCTCGGACCCCACGGCCAGCCTCCGGGGCCTGCACCTGCTGCTGGCCGACGACAACGAGCTCAACGCCGAGATCGTGCGCATCTCCCTCTCCGACGAGGGGGCCACGCTCACCATCGTCAGCGACGGGCAGGAGGCCGTCGAGGCCTTCCGGACCCACCCGGCGGGCACCTTCGACGCCATCCTCATGGACATTATGATGCCGGTGATGGACGGCCTCACCGCCACGAAGGCCATTCGGGCCATGGACCGGCCGGACGCCAAGACCATCCCCATCCTGGCCATGACGGCCAACGCCTTTGAGGAGGATGCCCAGCGCTGCTTCGCCGCCGGGATGAACGCACACCTAGCCAAACCCCTCCAGATCGACAAGGTCAAGCAGACCATCCTGGTGCAGACCAACCACGACCCCTGCGCCGACCCCACCCCATCTCAAAAGGAGGACGTTCCCAATGACCGGTGACATCATTACCTATGATTACTATGGCAGCTTATACATCAACCTCACCAACCGCTGCGACTGCCGGTGCGTGTTCTGCATCCGGGACCAGGCAGACTCGTCCCTGGGTGGGCTGTGGCTCCAGGAGGAGCCGAAGAAAGAGGACGTGCTGGCGGAAATTTTGGGCCAGGACCTGACCCAATACGCCGAGATCGTCTTCTGCGGCTACGGGGAGCCGACGTGCCGGCTGGATGACCTGCTCTGGATCTGCGACCAGCTCCACGCCGCCCACCGCCCCGACCTGCCGCCCATCCGCCTGAACACCAACGGCCACGCCAGCCTCATCTGCCACCGGGACGTGACGCCGGAGCTGCAAGGCCGGCTGGACGCGGTGTCCGTCTCCCTCAACGCCTCCAACGCGGCCGATTACCTCGCCATCACCCGCCCCGGCGCAGGCGAAGCCGCCTGGCAGGCTATGCTGGACTTCGTGCGGGACGCCCAAAACTACGTCCCCAAGGTCATGGTCTCCATCGTGGACTACGAAAAAACACCCCAGGAGATCGAAGCCTGCCGCCACCTGGCCGAAAGCCTCGGCGCCATCTTCCGCGTGCGCCCCTTCGCCGGGTGAGAAAAAGAAAGGTCGTGTGACAGAAAAGAAGGGTATCCGTCAAAGATACCCTTCTTTTCTATCATTTCTTATAAATTTGCTTGAAAAATGATTGAAATTATTCATAAAATCGGTTATAATGACGATGAAAAAATTCTTAAATCAAAAAAACGAATGGAAGTGCAACACAAAAGAGGCGCTTCCATAAAACGAAAACGATTAGCCATCGCCGCTGTATTTGCTTTGGAAACGATTCTCTTATGGATGGACGGTGAGTTAAAAGCATGAACATAACCAGAAAACATCTCGGTGTGCTTGTGGCCTTTTTGGTTGGGGTGGCAGTGGTGTGCAGTATCATCCTCGCTGTTGCGCATCACGCGCAAGGAAAAGCAGAGGAAGAGGCCATCTTGCCGCTCAGTCTTCAATTCGACCCCAGCACAGAGAAGCTTACCTTTGCTCCGGCGGACGGCTTCTATTTCCACAGTATCACCGTCAACAACGGGAAATTTCCCGTGCCTTCCTACGACCAAACGACCCGGTCTGTGAGCGTTTCGCTCCGCGAATTTTTCTCGGAAAATGCAGAAACGGGAAGCAGCTATCTGGGACTCTACTTCGGACTGCACAGCAACGACACCGAAGACTGTCAGTATCTCCAATACTGCATCAGCCAGAGCCGTGAGAAGCAGGCCATCGTCGTAGACATCTACCCCTCCGGGGACGTTGCAGACCCCACAGGGAGCACAACAGAAGAATTTCCGTTGGGAGAAGCATAAAGACTAGTTATTAAAAAATGATTGAAATCATTCATAAAATCAGCTATACTGAGAGCGGAAGAATTTCCCAAATCAAATGCTCTACGGAGATACAACGAAAGGAGGGTGTCGCATGAAAAAAGCACGCGCCCTTGTGGCCCTTGTCGCTGCGCTTCTGCTGTGTTCGGTGGTTACGCTGGCCGCGTCGGGCGCTTTGGAGGGAGAGACGGCGGGGGAGCCTGCCGCGCAGCCGCCGGAGAAGGTGGACTTGGGCCTTGGCGGGCTACAAGGTGTTCCGCTCTCCGCGCAGGAGGGGGGTTGGATCACCCAGGAGGAAGCCATTGCCGCGGCCAAGCTCCAGACCTATGCCGGGGAGGACGCGGAAACGATCCAGGCTTCCTTGGTGCGGCTTTCGGACACGGAGTGCCCGGTGCTGCCGGAGACGGACATCACCCTGACCGACCGCCCCGCCTGGGTCGTGACGTTCCACAACGTAGGGATCATGCTCCATGGGCCTGCGAAGGGGGAACCCGTGCAGGCGGACGTTTACGTCATCGTGGATGCAGAGACCGGTGCTTGGCTGGAGACGGTGAGCGCTCCCGCACAAACATAAATTTTCCCAAATCAAACCCCGAATGGAAGTGTAACACAAAGGAGGATTCCCCATGAAACGAAAAATTTTGGCCCTGGCCACGGCGTTGGCCCTGGCGCTGTCTCTCAGCGTCTGCGTTTCTGCCGCCGGGCAGCAGGCCGGCAGCTGGACCAAGCTCAGCGACGGCTACACTGCCGACACGCCGGGGACCCAGCCGACCGCCGTTCCCCTGCCGGATAAGGATACTTACGCGATCACAGACTGGGTCGATGCAGACCACGCCCTGTGTACCAAGTCCCTGGGGGACAAGGAGACGGCTTTCGTCGTGGTCGGCCGGGACGGCAGCGAGGTCACGCTGCAATTTGCCACCCCCACCGCGCAGATCATCGCCGCCCAGGCCGGGCGCATCGCCTACACGAACCAGGCCAACGACACGGTCTATGTCGGCCGGTTTGACGGCAAGGCCGCGCTGACGCCGGTGCTGGAAGAGAAGCTGGGCGGCACGCTGCGGACCCGGAGCGTCCAGGCGTTCAACGCGGACGCCAGCAAGCTGGCGCTGGTCTATCTCCCCAACGGCACCGCCAACGCGCGGAACGCAAAGCTCTTCGACCTGACCGGCGGCACCGCCAAAACGATCTCTGCACCGCAGGCCAAGGCCGATATTCTGGAAGTCTCCTGGCTCTCCAACGGCGCACTGAAGGTCGTTGTGGAAGCGCAGGGCGACCAGCCTGTTTACACGACCTGGCAGTACAGCGAGGCCGCCCAGCCCCCCGCTGGGAGCGACCTGGCGTTGGCCCAGCAGCTCAATCAGCTCGGCCTGTTCCGGGGTGCCGGGACGAACGCCGACGGGTCCGTCAACTATGACCTGGACCGCCAGCCCAACCGGGCGGAGGGCATCACCATGCTGGTGCGGGCGCTGGGTGCCGGCGATCAGGAGGGGACGGCGAAGAACCACCCCTATACCGATGTGCCCAGCTGGGCCAACGGCGTCGTGAGCTACGCCCAGAAGAAGGGCCTGACCAAGGGCGTCTCCGCCACCAAGTTCGGCGCAGATTCCCCCGTCACGACTGCCATGTACCTGACCTTCATGCTCCGGGCCTTGGGCTACCAGGACGGCACGGACTTCTTCTGGAACACGCCTTGGGACGCCGCAGTGAAGGCCGGTGTCCTGCCCGCCCAGACGGATTGGACCACCCTGACCCGCGGCGAGATGGTCCGCATCACCACCGCCGCCCTCTTTGCACCCGTCAAGGGGACGAGCACCCCCCTGTGGCAGCAGCTGGTGAGCCAGGGCCGCTTCACGGCCGAGCAGTTCCAGGCCGCCTTCCCCGCTGACCCCTACGCCGCCCTGCACACGCAGAGCAAGTACCGCACGGCCCTGGCCGAGAAGCTCCAGGGCGTGAACAACGTGACCTGGATGGAGGAGACGAGTGCCTGCACCACCCTGGAGCGCGTCCAGAGCGGCCTGCCCCACGGCGGGTATCAGGATGAGCTGGTCCTGGTCTACAAGGCCGGTTCCCAGCCCGGCGAGGGCACCGTCGTCACCCTGCCCGGCGTGAAAACCACCGCCGTCCGCCAGGAGGCCCCGGCTTCTATCCAGTGCAAGGGCACGACCCTCACCTATACCTATCGCTTCGACAAGGCCGTGCAAGACGTGCATCAGGCAGGAACCTATACCTTTACCGTAGACCTCACCACCGGCAACGTGAGCAGCACGGTGCCGAACTGACTTAATTTTTAGGAAGGCTCCAGGGAGCAGACCACGCGAGCGGTGTGGTCTGCTCCCTTTTTGTCGGGGTGCGGTTTGTTGTACTTTTCCTTGCCTTTTTGACGTGCTCTGGTATAATAGGTCTTTGCATACGCAAATTGAATGCAAGGAGATGACGGGACGATGAAACACAAGAAACTGCGGACGGTCCTCATCACGCTGGTGGTGATCGCGGCGCTGGTGGCGGCCTATATGATCGCGTTCATGCGGCCGCAGCCGTTGCTGGACTGCCTGGGCGGGACGGAAGCGCCCACCACGGGGACCCTCACGGTGTACGACCAGGCCCATCAGGAGGGGCAGAAGTGGGACGTGGCCGAAGGGTCGGAACTTGACGAAGTGTGGCAGGCTATGCAGAGCAGCCAGGTCCGCTTTTTGCGGGGCCACGGCGTGGTGACGCTGCCCGACGGAGGGGCCTATTATGAGGTAAAACTGGCCAACGCCGACGGCTCGTCCAGCTATGCCTTCGGGTGCAACTCAGAGGGGGATCTGATCATCGCCGGGTCCGATTACGTCCTGGTGGGAGACAGTTCGTTGCCCCAGGCCCTGGCAGACCTTGCCCAGGCTGCGGCGGAGTGAGCGGAGGCTCATTCAAAAAAGGAAAGAAAAATCAAAGGAAATTTCAAAAATACAGTTGATTTTTGCAGACGTGACAAGTATAATGTTGCGGTAAATGGCTGCTTTAATGCTACCCTGTTAAAATTTTTTGGAGGTACAATCTACTATGAGAGATGTTTATGTCATCAGCTCCTGCCGTACTGCTGTCGGCACCTTCGGCGGCACCCTGCGTGATGTTCCCGCTGCTGACCTGGGCGCTACTGTGATCGCCGAGGCTCTGAAGCGCGGCAACGTCAAGGGCGAGTGGCTGGACGAGGTTATGTTCGGTAACGTTCTGTCCGCTGCTCAGGGCCAGAACGTGGCTCGTCAGTGCATGGTCAAGGCTGGTGTGCCCCTGAAGGTTCCCGCCTACACCGTCAGCATGGTCTGCGGCTCCGGCCTGAAGACCGTCATCGAGGGCTCCCGCGCCATCCAGGCTGGCGATGCTGACCTGATCATGTGCGGCGGCACCGAGAGCATGAGCGGCGCTCCCTATGCCATCCCCGCTGCCCGCTGGGGCGCTCGTATGGGCGACATCAAGGCCGTGGACACCATGATCAAGGACGGCCTGTGGGACGCTTACAACAACTACCACATGGGCACCACCGCTGAGAACATCTGCGACATCTGGGGCATCACCCGCGAGGAGCTGGACGAGTTCGGCTACAACTCTCAGATGAAGGCTCTGGCTGCCATCAAGTCCGGCCGCTTCGAGGACGAGATCGTGCCCGTTACCGTGAAGAAGAAGAAGGAGACCATCGAGTTCAAGGTCGATGAGCATCCCAAGGACACCACCCTGGAGAAGATGGCTAAGCTGCGCGGCGCTTTCCCCAACTCCGCTGACAACACCGTGGACAAGGTCGAGATGACCTTCGAGGCCACCCACATGACCCCCTCCCCTGAGAACACCGGCGTGCAGCGCGTCACTGCTGGTAACGCTTCCGGCCTGAACGACGGCGCTGCTGCCATCATCCTGGCTTCCAAGGAAGCTGTCGAGAAGTATGGCCTGAAGCCCCTGTTCAAGGTCGTTTCCTGGGGCCAGGGCGGCGTCGACCCCAAGATCATGGGCACCGGCCCCATCCCCGCTTCCCGTCAGGCTATGGCCAAGGCTGGCCTGACCATCAAGGACATGGACCTGATCGAGGCCAACGAGGCTTTCGCTGCTCAGTCCATCGCTGTGGCTCGTGAGCTGGAGTTCGATATGTCCAAGGTCAACGTCAACGGCGGTGCCATCGCCATCGGCCACCCCGTCGGCTGCTCCGGCGCTCGTATCATCGTCACCCTGCTGCACGAGATGATGAAGCGCGACGATGCAAAGAAGGGTCTGGCTACCCTGTGCATCGGCGGTGGCCTGGGCGTTGCTGCCATCTTCGAGAAGTGCTAATTTGCGCTTGACGAACTGAATTCACGCAATTCATGGCCCCCGGCAGAGGTTTTCCTCTGCCGGGGGTTTTTTGATGCACGATGTTAGCGTAGGCTAAAACAGAATATTCCAACCTTTTTGGAGAAAAACTTCGCCGCTCTCCGCAAAAACTCCGCCAAAACCGAACAGACGGGATACAGTTAGTTGTGGTAAACTACCGACGCCCGCGAGAGACCTTTGGAAACCCGCTGCGGGCAACGATTTCTTTCCCATAGGAGGTACCCCTGATGAGAGGTAAAAAAAGCCCCATGATCATGGGGTTGATAGGAGCGATGCTCCTATCAACCAATGCCTTCGCCGCCGTCCCGTCGGATTTTTCCGACTTTCCCACGGACTGGTCGGCACCGGCCATGACGCACGCCGTCCAGAACGGCCTGCTCAACGGGTCCGACGGCAAGATCCTGCCCAAGGGCCTGCTCACCCGCGCCCAGATGGCCACCATGGTCAACCGCGCCTTTGCCAGCAGCGCCAAGGCGTCCCTGACCGGCTTCACCGACATGGTCCCCGGCGTCTGGCATTACGACGAGATGGCTAAGAGCGTGCGGATGGGCGCCTTCCAGGGCGCGGATGGCAAGCTCAGCCCCAACGACCCCATTACCCGCGAGCAGGCCTTCGCCGTGCTGGCCCGTGCTTTTGGCCTGGCCGATGGCAAGGCGTCCTCCCTGGACAAGTTCTCTGACGGTGCGCAGGTCTCTTCCTGGGCCAGGGGTGCCGTGGCTGCTCTGGTGGAGCAGGGCTATGTGACCGGCGCAGACGGCGCTCTGAACCCCCAGAGCTACATCACCCGCGCCGAGTTTGCCCAGGTCATGGATGCCCTCGTGGCCGCCTACGGCGACCAGGACCTGAAGGACCAGACCGTGGAGGGCAACCTGATCCTCCGCACCAACAGCACCCTGGAGAACGTTACCGTGAAGGGTGACCTCATCCTCGCAGACGGCGTCTCCGCCGCCAGCCTCAAAAACGTCACCGTCACCGGCCGCCTGGTCGTCCGCGGCGGCACCGACGGCGTGAAGCTCACCAAGAGCACCGCCAAGGGCGGCATCCAGCTGGCAAACCCCAACGGCACGCCCAAGCTCACCATCGACGGCAAGGCCTATAACCCCAATGGCACCACGAACGGCGGCAATACCTCCGGCGGGTCCGGCGGCGGTTCTTCCGGCGGCAACTCCTCCAGCGGCGGCAGCAGCTCCGGCGGCGCTTCCTCCTCCGGCGGGAACAGCAGCACCCAGACTGACCTGGTCGTGGCCGAGCAGACCAATCTGGTCAATGTGGACTGGGGCCAGTATGTTGCCGTTCGCTTCACCAGCGGCAACAACCTGAAAAACTGCACCCTGACCGTAGATGGCACTGTGGTCAACGATGCTTGCTCCAACGTCACCACCGACGGCTCCATTGTCAAGTGGGAGTCCACCACCTGGAACCCCGCCAAGCTGGTCATCACCAAGGGCAGCCAGAGCCAGACCGTGACCCTCAGCCAGACCGCAAATCCTGCAACTCCCACTGTGGGCAAGAAAGCAGACGCCTATTACTTTCTGGCCAACGGCCCCGTCTATGTCTGGGACTACCACCTGACCAATTACGATGCCGCAGGTAAGGCGCGTGTTGCTCCTGCAACCACGCAGTTCAGCCTGACCAACAAAGAGCAGGATGCGATCAAGTTTTACTCTCCCGATGCAGTTCTGAAGCAGGACGACACTGCCAGCAACCTCTATAAAGTCAGTGGCACTGTGGAGCTGATGTTCAACTATGCCAAGGGCACGGACGCAGAAAAGGCCTGGGTCGATGGCATCACAGATGTTGATCTGGTGTCCGCCGATGATCGCAACAACATTCTAAATGATAATCTGAACTATGCTCGCCATACAGACTATGAACATGGTAACAGCACAGTTGCCTGCATCACGGTCCCCCTGGGCCAGAGCAACTTCTACTCCAACGGCCGCTACCAGCTGCGGGTCACCTCCAACGGTACCAGCAAGCTCTTCCCCATCCATGTGGTAAATGAGACTAAGCCCTATATGGAGCTGACCGATGCGGTCCATGCCAATCAGAATGTTCATTTCCGGGTCTACAATATGACCTATGCTATCACGCAGCCCATTTATCAGGTGGACCTGACTGACCCGAACAACAATACCAGAACCTTGGAGAAGTTTGAGGACTGGTACCTGATTGGAGATAGTTTTATCCTCTACAACGATACGAATGATAATCTTCCGGTAAATGGCAACTATACGCTGACAGTGTATGCGGATGGCTTCCAGAAATTTACGATGAAATTCAACGTAAATGATGCCACAGAGCAGAATGTTTCCATTCAGAAAGCTGCGCTTCCTTACGGGATCGACACCTATTCTGGTTCTAGCGTGGGCGGCGGCAGTGCCAGCTCCGGCAGCGGTTCCGAGGGCGGCAGCAACACCATGAACGCCTATATCGTCTTTGACGCTGACCTGCTGGCCAACGCAGAGATTATGACCAAGCTGGATACCGGCAACGAGTATGCTTCTGCCATTGCAGAGCGTTGGGCCGAGCTGAGCCACGTTGACGTTTATGCAAAGGGTAGCTCTGATGTATATACTTACGCGGGCTATGCCGATGCAGTCAACGATGCTCATGTAGCAGGTGCTGCGCTGACCTTTGCTGACTATGCCGCCAAAGAGAACGCAGAGAAAACTGCTGGCCGTCCCTACGCCGTCAAGCAAGTCCTGGAGGACAACCTGCTGGGCGAAGCTACCTCTTTCAGTGAGACCGCCAACAAGGCTGCACCGGAAATTGCTCTGGTAAAGCTGGAGAATGACAAGTATGTCAATGCTTCCAGCGTGACCGAGGGCCAGAACGCCATGTTCCAGTGCCTGGACAAGGCTTACCTGGAAAAGCTGGCCGAAAACGGCAGCATCTACAAGGGCACCGCCAGCCATCAGCCTTTCGCCAGCACCGATTACTCTGTTGACACCGAGAAGGGGATCCTTACTATTTCCAAGGAAAAGCTGACCGTGGGCGACAACAGTATCACCATCCAGGTCAACGGCTACCAGACTGTGAGATTGTCCGTGCCTTATCAGAAAGTGCTGGAAGCGGTCAAGCTGTCCGCTCCCACGGAGGCTGTTGCGCTTGGTAACCCTGTGACCATCACCTGCAACGCAGAGAATCATAAGGACGGCGTTTGTGACTTCTTCGCCAATGTGACCAGCGTGGAGCTGACTGGCCCGGATGGAAAAACAAAGACTGTTCTGCCTAAGGGTCAGGAAGGTAGTGACCTGGGCTATGAGGTCAGCAACAACACGCTGGTTCTGTGCAAGAATCAGTTTGCGGATACCTGGAAGGAAAACGCTGTTGGTAAGTATACTCTGACTCTCAAAGCGGGTTATGGTTATGAGACGCAGAAGGTAGAGTTTGAAATCAAAGCGAAGGAAGAAACTCCAGTAACTCCTCCTGTGGGTGACAAGGATGTTCCCGCCTATGAAAGCTGGACGATTACATCTGGTTATTATGGGCGTGGGGAGCTTTGCTTTGGCGCAAATGGTAAGAACGATGATATTGTGAAGCCTTATCTGACGGCTATCAAGGAAATTAAATTGAACCATACGTCTCTTGTCCCCGTCAGCAGTAGTTTTTCCCTTGGAACTGGTAAATATTATGTTAATAGCAACTCATTCCAAACCGTTTATTTTAATGCGGTAGACTTTAGCAAGGAAGAACCTACTACTATCACCATCATTGCTGACGGCTATAAGGACTTCACTCTGGTGATTGGTGCAGATGGTAAGGTTGTGACCGGCGGTGATTCTGCTGAAACCCCCGGCGGCGATAGCGAGGTTACGGCAAAAGAGCCGCCTATGAATTGGACGGCAGAGCTTGACTTTTGGAATGACTATACCTTAAAAGCTGGTATGGGCCATAGTGAGTTCATGGAAAATATCTCTACAGTCATTGTTAATGAGATGACCTATGAAGATGGATATGTGAACAACAATACGAAGTATTCTATTTCCAACACAACGGATGGAATTATTAAGCTGGGAAAGGGAAATATGATCTCGACTCCCAACGTTGTTGTCATCAAAGCTACTGGTTACAAGGATTTGACTTTGACGATTGCAGCAGACAAGACTGTAACCGCTACTGTTGGTGATTCTTCTGGATCTGGGTCCACTGAAACTCCCGAAACTCCTTCGGAAGAGGGGAAAGAGGTTCCTAGCTATGTCGGTTGGAATTATTATCAGTTGATTTTTGACCAAGATGGAAGTAACGCCGAAGCAGCTACATACCTAACTAAAATCTCCAAGATTACTATTAAGAATACTACGGGAGAAACCGTTCTAACGGAGAGTAGTTCAGGTTGGTCTTTAGATGCAACTCAGTATTATAAGCTCAATAGTGACTCGGATAAGTATATTTCGTTTTCTTCTTCTGCGTTTAGCAAAACAGGAGATAACATTATTACTATCCAAGCCGATGGCTACAAAGATTTAACTCTCACCATTACTAATGGTAATCTGAAAACTGACAACTAACTACCTAGGGCACGGCCAAATGGTCGTGCCCTTTCTCTGTTTTGGAAGGGGAGGGGTTTTGCCGGACACCAGGAGAATCCGCCCCCGGCATCTTGCACCGCTTCCGCTGTCTATGGTATACTAAATACTAAAATAATAGAATCGCCGGAGCGGCTTTGTGTTTCCGGCTGTGTGGATAAAGGGGGCGAACGGCATGACCGTAGAGGAAATTCTCGCTGGAGAATCAAAGAACGTAGAGTTTAAGGTCCAGCGGCCGAAGGACAGCGGGAAATATATGAAAACGGTCGTTGCTTTCTCAAATGGAGAGGGAGGAAAAATCATCTTCGGTGTAGATGACAAAACACGGCAGGTCATTGGGATTCCGAAAGAATTCGTATTCTCTGAGATCGACGCGATTACGTCTGCCATCTCCGACAGCTGTGAGCCGCTTGTGATCCCAGATGTTTATTTACAGACATTGGAAAACAAAACGATTATTGTTGCAGAAATCTCTCCTGGAAAACAGCGGCCCTATTATATTAAATCTTTGGGGATCCAGGATGGGACTTATATCCGCGTGTCCGGCACATCTCGCCCCGCAGGGCGGGACTTAACCGCGGAAATGTACTATGAGGATGAGGGCCGTTCTTATGACAATGTGATCCGCAACGATTTGACAGTAACAGAGAAAGAAATCCAAGACTTGTGCCAAAGAATGAAACAGGTCGCTCTTTGGAACAGTAAGTCTCAGGCCCAAAAAGACGCTGTGAAAGATGTCACGAAAAATGTTTTGCTGAGCTGGGGACTGCTGGCGGAGGGGACAGAGGGCAGGATACATCCCACCAATGGGTATATCTTTTTGGTGGGAAACGACCCGTTTCTTTCTCAGATCCAGTGTGGTATGTTCAAAGGAACGACCCGCGCCATTTTTGTGGACAAGCGTGAGTATGGCGGGGCGCTTTGGGAGCAAATTGAAGAAGCCTTTCAGTTTGTTCTGCGGAATATCCATCTCGGAGCGCAATTAGAAGGCGTATACCGGCAGGATATTTATGAGCTGCCGCCGGATAGTATCCGCGAACTGATCATCAATGCTGTGATGAATTGTAGTTTCCTGCAAAACTCCCATATCCAGGTTGCGATTTATGACGACCGCTTGGAGATCACATCTCCAGGGGGATTGATGCCTGGCGTAACGTTAACACGGATGAAGGAAGGATATTCCAAAATCCGTAATCGAGCGCTGGCCCATGCGTTTTCTTATATGAATCTGATCGAGGCCTGGGGCAGTGGGATCCCCAAATTGATCCAGGCTATGCACAGCTATGGTTTAAAGGAACCTGAATTTCTTGACCTGGAGATCGGGTTCCGAGTGAATTTATATCGTTCCAACGAAACGCCAGATACAACCCAAGATACTACCCAAGCTACCCAAGGTACTACCCAAGCTACCCAAGCTACCCAAGGTACTACCCAAGCTGACATATCAAGCGGTCCGTTGCTGACGGATGCGGACAAATCCATCTTAAGAATAATCCTCCAAAATCCTGCTCTGACCCAAAAAGAAATGGCGCTGGAACTGGGGTGGACCGTCAACCGTGTAAAATACTATCTCAGCAAGCTAAAAAAACGGGAGATTCTCCGACATATTGGGTCCAGCCAAAAAGGTCACTGGGACATCTTGCTGGACCCATTGGTATGGGATCGCTGAATCAAACAAGCCAATAAGGGGGGCGAACGGATGGAATTTATTATTATTTCCGGCATGTCCGGGGCGGGGAAGAGCTCCGCTGCGGCGTTTTTGGAGGACCTGGGCTTTTACTGCGTGGATAACATGCCCGTGGCCCTCATCACCAGCTTTGCCGGGCTGTGCATGGCCGGGGCCGGGACGGGGAAATACAGCCGCGTGGCGCTGGTGACGGACATTCGCGGCGGGCAGACCTTTGACGAGCTGTTCCAGGCGCTCGACGGCCTGCGGGAGATGCACCTGGACTATCAGCTGCTGTTCATCGAGGCTGCCGACGAGGACATTATCCGTCGGTATAAGGAGACCCGCCACACCCACCCGCTGACCCGCCAGGGCTACGCCCTGCCGGAGGCGGTGAAGATGGAGCGCATGGCGCTGGAGCCGGTCCGTAACCGGGCCAGCCATATCCTGAACTCTTCCGGGCTGAACCTGTCCAAGTTCCGGGGAGAGCTGCTGCGGCTGTTTGGCATGGGGGCGCCGGACGAGTCGATCACCGTGTCGGTCACGTCGTTTGGGTTCAAGTACGGCATCCCCATCGACGCAGACCTGGTTTTTGACGTTCGCTTTCTGCCCAATCCCTATTACATCGCAGAGCTGAAAGAGTGTACAGGCTTAGAGGAGGCCGTGCGGGCGTTTTTATTCGGCTACCGGCAGACCACGGAGTTCATGCGGCATCTGGAAGAGATGCTGTCGTTCCTGCTGCCCCAGTATGTGGAGGAGGGCAAGTCCAACCTGGTCATCGCCATCGGCTGCACCGGCGGACACCACCGGTCTGTGGCCATCGCCCACGCCGTCACGGAGTTCATCAAGCAAAAGGGCTACCGGGTGGAGGAGACCCACCGGGACATCAGCCGGTAAGCAGAGTGCAGAGAAAAGGAGGAAGCCACCATGTCTTTTGCGGCGGACGTCAAAGCCGAGCTGTGCCGGGCCAAGCTGGGCAAAAAATGCTGCACCCAGGCGGAGGCCTGCGGGGTGCTGCTGTACTGCAACCGCTTCTCCCTGCGGGAGGTGAAGATCGTCACGGAATCCCCCGCCTTTGCCCAGCGGCTGCCGGGATTATTTCACCGGGCCTTCGGCCTGTCCTTCGACGAAAAGGGCGACCCAGACGCGCCGGGGAAGCGCATCTTCCGCATCACCGCGCCGGACAAAGTGGCGGTGCTGTGGGAGCAGTGCGCCTTTGATCCCGCCGGTCCCGCTCACCACATCAACTTTGGAGCGCTGGAAGAGGAGCACTGCCGCCTGGCATTTTTGCGCGGGGCGTTTCTGGCCGGCGGGTCCGTGACAGACCCGCAGAAGGGCTATCACCTGGAGCTGGCCACCACGCATCTGCGGGTCAGCCGGGAGTTAAATACCCTGCTCTTAGAGCTGGGCTACGCCCCGAAAGAGACCACCCGCAAGGCCAATTACATCACCTACTTCAAGCAGAGCGAGGCCATCGAAGACCTGCTCACCGCCATCGGGGCACCCATCGCGGCCATGACGCTGATGAACACGAAAGCAGAGAAATTCCTGCGCAACGGCGTGAACCGCCGCGTCAACTGCGAGGCCGCCAACGTGGACAAGACCGTAGACGCGGCCCTGGAGCAGCGCCGGGCCATCCAGATCCTCCGGAAGAGCGGCGCTCTGGACGAGCTGACCCCTAAACTGCAAGAGGCCGCCCAGCTGCGGGAAGCGCACCCGGAGCTGTCCCTCTCCCAGCTGGCCGCCCTCTGCGACCCACCCGTCACCAAATCCTCCCTCAGCCACAGATTGCGGAAGCTTATCCAGCTCAGCCAGAAAAGCGAGTAGAAAGCCAGAGCTTACAAATACTATCATCTACTATCATCAACCAAACACAAAGGAGAACACGACTATGACCAGATATGAACGTGCTGCCGAGTACCATCACAAGGGATTTAACTGCTGCCAGGCTGTGCTGGCCAGCTTCCATGACGTGACCGGTTTATCCGAACAGACCAGCTTTGACATGGGCGGCGGCTTTGGGGCCGGGGCCCAGACGGGTGAGCTGTGCGGGGCCATCGCCGGGGCTGTGATGACGCTGGGGATGCTGACCCCCGTGGACGCAGAGGATCCTGTCGGCAGCAAGCGCCGGACCGGGGCGCTGGCGAAGGAATTTCAGCGCCGCTTCAAGGAGAAGTTCGGTGACCTGCGATGTCAGACCCTCTTGAAGAGCAAGGTGGAGGCCACCGAGGCCACCCCCGCCGCGGCTGACCTGGGCCTGACCAACCGCTGCGACGTGCTCATCGTGACCGCCGTAGAAATTTTGGAGGAAATGCGGCAGGAAGGAAAGTAAGTTTATGTCTTTTGTCCATCTTCACGTTCACTCAGAATACAGCTTGCTGGACGGGGCCTGTCGGATCCCCGGCCTGGTGGCCAGGGCCAAAGAGCTGGGCCAGACGGCCATCGCCGTCACCGACCATGGCGTTATGTACGGGGCGGTGGACTTTTACAAGGCGGCGAAAGCCGAGGGCATCAAGCCCATCATCGGCTGCGAGGTCTATGTGGCCCCCCGAACCCGGTTCGACCGGGTCCATGAGATCGACGACCGCCCCTATCATCTCGTCCTGCTCTGCCGGAACGAGACGGGTTACCGCAACCTCTCCGCCCTGGTCAGCCGGGGCTTCACCGAGGGCTTTTACAGCAAGCCCCGCGTGGACTGGGAGCTGCTGGAGCAGTACCACGAGGGCATCATCGCCCTCTCCGCCTGCCTGGCCGGGCAGCTGCCCCGGCTGCTGCTGGCCGGGGACTACGCCGGGGCGAAAGCCCACGCCCTACAAATGCGGGATTTGTTTGGCCCAGACAGCTACTATCTAGAGTTGCAGGACCACGGCATCCCCCAGCAGCGGGAGGTGATCCGGGGCCTCCTTCAGCTCCATGAGGAGACAGGCATCCCCCTCGTTGCCACCAACGACGCCCACTACCTCACCCGCCAGGACGCGGGGATCCAGGACGTGCTCATGTGTATTCAAATGGGCCGAACGGTAGACGACCCCACCCGGATGCGGTTTGAGACCCAGGAATTCTATCTCAAGTCCGAGGACGAAATGGCCGCTCTCTTTCCCGACTGGCCGGAGGCTTTGGAAAACACGGCCAAGATCGCGGAAGCGTGCAACGTGGACTTCCAGTTCGGGGTCTATCACCTGCCGGAATTCAAGCTCCCGGAGGGCTGGACGGACGGGGATGCCTACTTTGAACACCTCTGCCGCACGGGCTTCGCCCGCCGTTACCCCGACGGCAGCGAGGAATATGAGAAGCAATTAGACTATGAGATGGCCATGATCCGCCGCATGGGGTTCGTCGAATATTTTCTGATCGTCTCGGACTTCATCGGCTACGCCAAGTCCCATGACATCCCCGTGGGGCCGGGGCGTGGCTCTGCCGCCGGGTCGATGGTCGCCTACTGCATGGACATCACCGACGTGGACCCCATGAAATACTCCCTGTACTTCGAGCGGTTTCTAAACCCTGAGCGCGTGTCCATGCCCGATATTGACGTGGACTTCTGCTACCGCCGCCGGGGAGAGGTCATCGACTATGTGAACCGAAAGTACGGCAGTGACCATGTGGCCCAGATCGTGACCTTTGGGACCATGGCCGCCAAGGGGGCCATTCGAGACGTGGGCCGGGCGCTGGACGTCCCCTATGCGGACGTGGACGCCATCGCCAAGCAGGTCCCCAACTCCCTGCACATGACGCTGAACACCGCGCTCACCCTCTCCAAGCCCCTGCGGGAGATGTACGAGAAGGACCCCACGGTGCAGAAGATCATCGACACGGCCAAGGGACTGGAGGGCATGCCCCGCCATGCCTCCACCCACGCCGCCGGGGTGGTCATCACCCGGAACCCGGTGGATACCTATGTCCCCCTGGCGAAAAATGACGAGGCCGTGGTCACCCAGTACACCATGACCACGCTGGAAGAACTGGGCCTGTTAAAAATGGACTTCCTGGCCCTGCGAAATTTAACGGTGCTGGACGACGCCATTCAGATGGTCCGCACCCACACCCCGGATTTTGATTTACGGACCATCCCGGATGACGACCTGCAGACCTTCCAGATGCTGTCCGACGGCCGCACCTGCGGCGTGTTCCAGATGGAATCTGCCGGCATGACCGGTGTGTGCGTGGGCCTCAAGCCGAAAGATATCGAGGATATCACGGCCATCATCGCCCTGTACCGGCCGGGGCCGATGGATTCGATCCCCCGCTTCATTGCGTCCAAGCATGACCCGGCCAGCGTGCGCTACAAGCACCCGACCTTGGAGCCGATCCTCTCCAACACCTACGGCTGCATCGTCTACCAGGAGCAGGTCATTGAGATCTTCCGGCGCTTGGCCGGGTACTCGCTGGGGCAGGCCGACATGGTCCGCCGGGCCATGTCCAAGAAAAAACTGAAGGACATCCAGCGGGAGCGGGAGGCCTTCCTGCACGGGGACCCGGAGCGGAACATCGCCGGGTGCGCCGCCAACGGCATCCCCCAGGAGACCGCCGAGAGCATTTACGACGAGATCACGGACTTTGCCAACTACGCCTTTAATAAGGCCCATGCGGTCTGCTACGCCATCGTGGCCTATCAGACGGCCTGGTTCAAGTGTCACTATCCCAGGGAGTACATGGCTGCCCTCCTGACTTCCGTGCTGGACTCTCAGGACAAGATCGCGGAGTACATCGCCGAGTGCCGCAGCCTGGGCATCCGCCTGCTGCCCCCGGATGTGAACGAATCCGGCTCGGACTTCACCGTGGCCGGGCAGGATATCCGCTTCGGCCTGGCCGCCCTCAAGGGCGTGGGCCGGGGCTTCACCAAGTCAATTTTAACCTGCCGAGAGGCGGATGGCCCCTTTGTATCCTTCCTCGATTTCTGCAAGCGGATGCTGGAGCAGGACATGAACAAGCGAATGTTGGAGAGCCTCATCCGCGCGGGAGCCTTTGACGCCATGGGCCTGCGCCGTTCCCAGCTATTGGACGCCTACGAGCAGCTCCTCGACAGCCTGACCCGGAACAAGCGCAAGAATTTGGAGGGGCAGTTTGACCTCTTCTCCCAAACCGAGGACGGCAGCGAGCCGACGGTCGAGCTGGTCCTGCGAGACATCCCGGAATTTTCTGCCCAGGAGCTTATGACGATGGAGAAGGAAGTCACCGGACTCTATCTCTCCGGCCACCCCATGGACGCCTACCGGGAGCTGGCCCGGAACCACGGCGCGATCCCCATCGCAAGCGTCCTGGAGGACTTCGCCCAGCCGGACGGCCCCACCCGCTTCCAGGACGGCGAGCGCATCAACCTGGCCGGGGTCGTCTCCGCTGCCAAGACGAAGACGACCAAGAACAACTCTCTCATGGCCTACGTTACGTTGGAGGACGACACCGGCTCCATGGAGCTGCTGGCCTTCTCCCGCGTGCTGGAAGAGAGCGGGAACTACTTACAGGTCAACCTGCCCATCCTGGTCTACGGCCGCATCTCCGTCCGGGATGAAAAAGCGCCCCAGCTCATGTGCGACCGGGTGACCCCTCTGAACCAGGTGCCGGACCAACCCTTGCATCCCGGAAACCCGGCGGAGCGCAGCGGGAAGCTCTACCTCCGTTTTGACAACGAGAATGACCCCCGCTTCCAGCGGATCAAAAATCTGCTCATCCTCTTCCCCGGCAATCAGCAGGCTGTGCTCTACCTCTCCGACACCGGCCGCCGCCTGGGCGCCCGGTGCCAGCTCCACCCGGCTCTGTTAGAGGAACTGCGGGAGCTTCTAGGCGAGGAAAACGTCGTCCTCAAACAATAAACCATAAAGCTTTATTCTTCGCCACCCCCTGTTTGTAGGGGCCGCAGACCCCTGCGGCCCGCCCCTTCGTAGAAAGGTACCCTATGAAACAACCCAAACAAACCGTCAACAAAGTCTTTTCTCCCCACCACCAGCGGGTGCTGTCCGTGGCAGTGAGCATCATCCTGCAATTTTCACTGTACGCACTGGTGCTCTTCCGCTTCTCTCGCTACTTCGTCTATTTCTACTGGACCTGCTTTGCCATCAGCTTGCTCGTGGCCCTGTTCATCTCCACCCGGAAGACGAAATTGGCCTATAAAGTGGCCTGGATCGTCCCGATCCTCCTCCTGCCAGTGATCGGCGGCATGACCTACCTCATGTTCGGCGGAGCGCGAAGGCCCCACTATCACCGGGAGGAGACCCGCAAGACCTTTCAGCGGGAGCTGCCTGCCACGCTCTCTACCACAGACCTGATGCGCTATGGCCCGGACGCCTTGCAGCAGGCCTGGTATTTGGGCAACACCGCCCTCTGCCCGGCCTACACCAACACGGAGACGGCTTATTTCCCCTCCGGCAAAGAATTTCTGCAAGACTATCTGGCCGAGCTGGAAAAGGCCCGGGACTACATCTTCCTGGAATACTTTATCATTTCCGAAGGCTCCATGTGGGATGAGATCTTAGAGGTCCTGACCCGGAAAGTCGCCCAGGGCGTGGACGTGCGGGTGATCTATGACGGAGTCGGCTCCGCCGCTACCTTGCCTGTGAAGTACCCGGACATTTTACATGCCCGCGGGATCCTGTGCCGCGTCTTCCAGCCCCTGGTGCCCGTCCTGTCCATCCACCAGAACAACCGGGACCACCGGAAGATCACCGTCATCGACGGCGTGACCGGCTACGTCAGCGGTCTGAACCTGGCCGACGAATATGTGGACCGGAAAGAGCGCTTTGGCTACTGGAAGGACAACGCCCTGCGCCTGCGGGGGGAGGCCACTTGGAGCCTGACCGTCTTCTTCCTGACCATGTGGGACCACCAGAACCCCCACTCCGACTTTCGCCTGTTCCGGCCCCGGCAGCTGCCGCCGCTGGAGACCACCGGAGGTATCGTTATCCCCTATGCCGACACGCCCAACGCCGACGACACCATAGGGGCGGACCTGTACCTGCAAATGATCTCTAAGGCCAAGCGTTACCTCTACATCACCACGCCCTATCTGGCCATCGACGAGACCATCACCTCCGCCCTCTGCATCGCCGCCCGGACGGGGGTGGACGTGCGCATCATGACGCCTCACATCCCGGACAAAAAAGGCGTCTTCGCCGTGACCCAGTCCAACTACCCGGTGCTGCTGGAGGCGGGGGCCAGAATTTTCGAGTTCACCCCCGGCTTCGTCCACACCAAGACGATGGTGGCGGATGACCTCTATGCGTCCGTGGGTAGCTGCAACCTGGATTACCGCAGCTTTTACCTTCAGTTCGAGAACGGCGTCTGGCTCTGCGGGGACCCGGCGGTGCTGTCCGTCCGGGATGACTTCTTGCAGACCATGGAGGTCTGCCAGGAGATCACGCTGGACGACTGCCGCACCCTCTCCTTCCCAAGAAGGATCGTGCAGACGGTCTATCGCCTGTTCGCGCCGCTGTTTTGATGCCATATATTTTGTTGGATATCGTGTTCGATAAAAATAAAAAATGCTTCGACGGTGAAAAATTTATCATAATTTTCATTTTTGCGTGAACAATTTATTGACTAAAAATCAAAAAGCGCATATAATATAAGCGGAGAAAATGATGCGATTTTCATCCAGAAAACTTCACCAAAACGAAACCCCGGAAGAGTGTCGGCTCTTCCGGGGATTTCTATTCCCTTTTTGATTCACGGTTTCCCGCAGAGACATGGGCTTAGAACGCCTCTGGCCAGATTACTGCCGGTCCTGTTTCTTCTTGTCCTTTCTGTGATCCAGCCATTTACAGATGTAGTAAGACACTACACCGGCAAGCACAGAAAGTGCGAATGATGCGATCGCATCCATCGACTCCACCTCCCTCCTAGCCGAGGGGTCGGCAGCAGGGATAGTATACCAGAGCCAGCAGGATTCGACAATATTTTTAACATAATTCCGCCAAAAACGATGCTTCCATCACTGCTTGCTGTTCTCCTCCCGCAGCTTGGCCAGGATGTAGGGGTAGCTCTCCAGCCCGTTGTGGGGGAGCAGGCAGTAGGAACAGTCTTTGATGCCCCCGCGCATCACAAAGCCACCCCGGCAGTCGGGCATCCGGTAGAGGGGGCAGTAGCAGAAGAGGCAGTTGAATTCCTCCTCCCGCACGCCCTTGTGGCAGGGGAAGTATTCACATTCTTTGTTTTGAAACCAGGTGTAGTGCTTGCCGGTCACGTCCATGGGGGATTCTCCTCTCAATTCAAACTCATGCAAACCGCCCCCGCCGGGAAACCAGCGGGGGCGGTCGTCTGTTGATCCAGAATTACTTGTTGCGGCCGGCTGCGGCGGTCTCCAGGACCCGCTGGTCGGCGCGGTGGTGCTCGATGGGCTTCCACTGCACCTTCCGGCTGAACAGCGCCACCAGGGAGATGGGGATGTAGGTCAGCATGAAGATGTATAGAGTTTTATATAGTTAAGCAGTGAACTTGCAAGTCTCTTTGCCTCTGCGTTTGGATAAGTTTCATAAACTGTTCCATCAGGACTTTGCCAGATAATAATCCCATCGACTCCTATCTCTTCTATAACATACCATGATGCAACCATTTTACCAAATTGTTTCCGTCGTTCTTGAGTTACAGAAACAACGTTGAGGCGAGATATCTTTGTTAAGCCCGTCAACTCATGCCCATCAAAGCAGGCAAGTCCGATTTCTTTTAAATAGCTACGGTAGTCTTCTGCAAAATGAGTTCTGAGCATGTTCTCCGCATGATCAATTTCTTCTTCCTTTCGGCCATTGGAACCAATATAGTCCAGACTGCTTTTTATTAAATCGATAACGGCACTCACTCTTAGATTCCTCCGTTATTAAACACATAATTTCCTACGTATTTCCAGAATTCTTTCCGTGTAGTTGCAAACTCTGAACGTACAATTTCTGACTTTTTACCACAAATGTTCAGAATTGCGGAATTACCTTGATGCTGTTCTTCTGTCAAAACAGCAAGTGTAGCGTCTGCTTTTTGACCAATATGATGAAGCTGATATGCTTTTCCTGTTGCCGGGTCAATCGGTGGGTACCCATTTTGCATTCTAACAAGGTTTGTTACCTTTGTTCCATCTGGAAGTCGGCTTACATAGTTCAAATCTATCTCTTGAAGCAAAGATGTCTTTCCGTTTACCATTACTGGCTTTAATCCTGCTTTTTTATAAACCATGTATTCATCCAAACTGTGCATCTGTGAGATAATGTTTATCGGTAACTCTGAATCTGCTTGAATTAGTGCTGCTTCATTCATAGTCAGACCGCTTTTCGTAGCAGATTTTAGCAGAAATGCTTCGCTTCCGCCACCCAAAATGGTGCCACCAATTGCTCCCCACTTAAACCCTTCACTTGCTCCTGTTGCAGCTGCTTCTGTAGCCTCATTAAAATCGCCTGTTTGAATACCTCTTACAATTCCAGCTGAGATACCACCGAACGCTGCGGAGGAAACTGCAAAAGTTGTTGCAGTCTTTGCAGATGCCGCAAATATCATGCTTACAGCCGGAGCACCTACACCAGCGGACACAACAGAAACAGTTACGCAGATAAGGATAACACCTGTGCCGATAGCAACGTTTTTGAGCATCGTTTCCGTAGATGTATCTTTCATCTCTTGGAGCTCTTGCAGCGTGGTCTTTCCATCTTCACTTAACGTAAAAACATATTTTTTACCTTGGAATAACTCATCCAATTCTGACAATGTATATCCAAAGTAGATATTAGATTGTGAATTAAAGGAAACTTCATCCAAGTATTCTTTGGAGAGATAGCTAGCAGATACATTCTCAACAAAGTATTTATCACTATCAAGAGAAGTAATGGTATCCCTATAAACTACGTCCTCAATATAGGCAAGAAGTTGTTTGTCATCTAATGCGGTATAATGTGGTTCAATATCTTCTGCTGTCTTTGTTGCAGAGTTGGTAGTTGATGATTGCGGCTGTACTTGACCGCAGCTTGTAAGCAACATCACCATACTGAGAATCAGCGCGACAATTCGTTTCATCGTCTTTTCCCGCCTTTCTCATCATGGTTACTCAACTTCTTTTTTCGAACAAACGCTCCTAGCGCAACAATCATACAAATACAAACAATAACAAGTATTGCAATCAGGAACGGCAAACTTTTGTGCTGATCAACTGTTACATCTGATTCTCCCGGGGAAGTTGCTGTTGTTTCTTGTTCCGTCGATTCTCCGGTAGAATTTTTATCAGCAAGTTGAATCGTGCCATCATTGGATACTGTCGCTCCGTCCGCAATAAGGCTGTTGATCTCAGAAACGGACAATCCAGTAGCCGCACACGCTCGAAGTAAATCATTTTCTCCTACATAAATCTTTTTTACAGTTGACTGGCCTGTATATTCATTACTTGTGGTAATTGTGTAAATACCCTCTTCGGTATATTCTGCGCCGTCTTGCACTGGACCATTGAACCGTGTATCTTCAATAAGTCCATCTGCACTGTCTTTCAATATTTCTTTCTTGAGGTTTATTTTCAGATATCTAGATTTTGCCAGATCTAGCCGGAATCCGTTTTCGGTCATAGAACTATTTGTTAGTTCACTACCTGTCTTAACATCAATAGGATAGGCCATACAGTTTCCATTGCGAACAGAAAATTTGAAGAAAATACGGTAATGACCTGTTTTATCAATCAGCTCATCTTTTGTAACTTCATAATCAAGAGCAACCTCATAGTCACCTTCTTCAAAAAGTTGAACCTTGGTATCTGCCCCAACAGATGCATTGGCCTCAAGATAGTTGGTGTAGATTGTCGGACTAGACTTTGTATTATTATAGTCAGTGTGTCGGATAATCAAAGCGCCACGGCCAAAATTCATTCTGGACGTTTCGAAATACTGATCGTAGCCTTCTGTATCATTGGTAATTGAAAGGTTCGGTATACCATTTAAGCAATTGATATCCTGATTCAGCTTAAACCATAGAGTCACTCTATCTCCAATGTTTTTGAGAAAAACTATATTCCCAGAAGAATTTTCAATTTTGTCTGTGTAACCGCTGACAAAGAAATTACCAAGTTCCCAGCCATAATGAATATCGTTTTCACCAATCGTTTTCTCCCCAAAATAGCCATCAAAGTTTTTGACTTTTACTTTTGAGCCCAGGGTATACGTCTGATTCGGATCAATTTTTGCGGTTTCATCGCTGTTTGTGCTTGCGTAAAATTCATAAACTTCTGCATATTTTTTGTAATCATATTTATCAGTATTGATAAACAGAAATTTTCCATTCTCTGTTCAAACAGAAAGTTTATATACAACAGTTATCCTATAGTAACATCCATTTGTCAACTGTATATCCGTTGTAGAATATATTGGGCTTGTCCGAATTGGCATATCAGAGAAAGCATTGCAGATGGTTTTAACTTCTGTCCATGTTTTTCCATATTTTGAAGTTTGTAGAATGATTGCCCCCTTCATAATGTTAGCATCTAATTTCACACCAGCTACTTTTTTGCTTTTATCATTCACAAGATGCCAAGCATCCTCGTCAGCATTGAGTAAGGCATTCCCATAATTGTAATAAAGCGTTAAATTGCCTTCCGCAACTTCATAGGATGGTACACCTGATTTTTCACTGATAGTCGTTATATCTCCATCAACAAAAAACGTTCCATATGTATTGACAGCATCTGTCCGCTGAGATATGCTGTCTTCAGAAAATTCATAGTGACTTCCCTTTTCAAATTCATATACTGTTCCCATCACCTCTGTCTTCCCAGATTCTGCAAATGTTAACATTGGTAGTGCGCACACAAGCACTGCCATCATTATGAAAAATTTGGTATTTTTCATATGCGTAATGAAAGAAATTTTTCGTCCTATACTCATAAGTAAGTTCTCTTTTCTTTTTAATAATTGATTTCTGGAATAGCATTTATATGGCTTTTAAATCACAAGTTCTTGTTTTTGATTATAATTAAAGATATAATTAAAAACAAGAGCTTTCCAGAAAATCTCAAGGGAATTTTATTTTTCCCCCTTTTGGTTCTCCTCCCGCAGCTTGGCCAGGATGTAGGGGTAGCTCTCCAGCCCGTTGTGGGGGAGCAGGCAGTAGGAACAGTCTTTGATGCCCCCGCGCATCACAAAGCCACCCCGGCAGTCGGGCATCCGGTAGAGGGGGCAGTAGCAGAAGAGGCAGTTGAATTCCTCCTCCCGCACGCCCTTGTGGCAGGGGAAGTATTCACATTCTTTGTTTTGAAACCAGGTGTAGTGCTTGCCGGTCACGTCCATGGGGGATTCTCCTCTCAATTCAAACTCATGCAAACCGCCCCCGCCGGGAAACCAGCGGGGGCGGTCGTCTGTTGATCCAGAATTACTTGTTGCGGCCGGCTGCGGCGGTCTCCAGGACCCGCTGGTCGGCGCGGTGGTGCTCGATGGGCTTCCACTGCACCTTCCGGCTGAACAGCGCCACCAGGGAGATGGGGATGTAGGTCAGCATGAAGATGGGGAAGGTGAAGGTATACAGCACCTTTTTGGCCGGTGTAGTGTGGATATTCTTCCACTCGGTGATGGTGGTGAACAGCCCCACCACATACAAGGTGGCATACAGCCCCGCCACCATTTGGAGTACGTAGTGTACCATGGGTAAGACCGTTCCGGCCCCTGTCAGCCCCGTCACCAGATAGGCGACGATCAGGGAGACAGTCAGCACATAGGCAGGCATGACGGTCATGCTCATGTCATAGCAGGAGAAGTGGCCCTTGCCGATGCCCTTGAGCAGGCCAAAGCCATACTTCATAAAGACCTGCAAGAATCCTCTGGCCCAGCGCAGCCGCTGCCGCCAGGACTGGCGGAAGGTCACGGGCTGCTCGTCGTAGAGGACGGCCCCGGCGCAGAAGCCGATCTTCTGGCCCTTGATGATCTGATCCACGGAGAACTCGATGTCTTCCGTGAGCAGATGGAACTTCCAACCGTGGATGCTCTCCATCACTTTCCGGCTGAAGAAGAAGCCGGTGCCGGAGACGGCGCAGCTGGTGCCCAAGAGCATCCGGGAGTTGTTTAAGTACCGGGACTCCCGGATGAACCACAGGGCGTAGCCTGCGGAGATCCAGTTGTCACCGTAGTTCTTGCTGTTTCGATAGCTGGTGATGACCTCGTAGCCGTCACAGTAGGTCCGGTTCATCTCCTCGATGAAGTGGCAGTCCAGCACGTTATCGGCGTCGAAGACGAAGAAGCCGTCGAACGTCTGAGGATAATCCTCCTCGATGTGTTCGATCAGGCGCTCCAGCGCGTAGCCCTTGCCCACTTTTTCTTTGTTAAAGCGGGTGTAGACCACGGCCCCGGCCTGGCGGGCGACCTCGGCGGTGGCGTCGGTGCAGTTGTCAGCCATGACAAAGATGGTGATGAGACTTTGGTCATAGGTCTGGCCCTGGATGCTGTGGATCAGGTCTGGTATGACCTCCTCCTCGTTCCGGGCGCAGATGAGGACGGCGAAGCGGTGGAGGACCTCTGGTTTATGAGGCTCCTGCTTCTTGGCGAACGGGACAGCCAGAAAAAACAGCTGGTAGGCATAGCAAGCGGAAAAAACCACGGCTATGACAAGATTGATGATCAGGATGGTATTCATTTTAACCTTCTTACACCCTTTTCTTTCTGTCATTCTACCCCCAGGGGGGCGGCAGTGGACGGCAAGAGACCCTTCATATCTCCCACCGTCAGGCGATCCATTGAAATCCTTACTACTTTAGACCATCTGCTCGAAAATTTCCATCGGCTTTCCAGACAAATTTCCCGGAATATTTTGCAAATCTTCGGGCAGGATGAAAAGAGATTTGCATGGCTGCCTGCAAATCGTTTTCTCTATTGTACGACATTCGCCCAAAAAGTCAATGAATTTTCTCTTAATTTTCAAGCGAGAGAAAGAAAATATTACCAATTTTCCGGTGCAATGACATTCTCTTCCCATTCCGGCGGAAATTTTAGAATTTCTTTTGGAAAAGGGGCTTGACAGGCCGGGAGAAATCAGATATACTCTCAGTAAAGTTAGCTTATGCTAACAACTGAAGCGATCTCACGCCTTCGCCGGAGCGGCCTCCGTGGCTCTCCCTGTTCGATCACAGCACCCCAGGCACCGCGCCCCTTTGTGGGGCGCAAAAAAAGCTCTGAGGGTTAGCGAAACCTAACGCATAAAAGCCATTGAAAGGAGCATCTCCCATGAGTGTTGTCATTTTAGGCGGAAACGAGTGTATGGTCCGCAAGTATAAAGATCTCTGCCGTTCTTACCAGTGTTCGGCCAAAGTCATCTCCAAGATGGGAGGGACGCTGAAAAACCGGCTGGGCAACCCCGACCTGCTGGTCATGTTCACCGACACCATCTCCCACAAGATGGTCCAGAACGCCCTGAACGAGACCCGCGGACAGGACACCGTCATCATCCGCTCCCGCTCCAGCTCCATGTCTGCCCTGGGCAACATCCTGGAGACCCACGCCGGCCCCAAGAGCTGAGCGCACGAAAGGAGACGCCGTCATGTCCATTGATTACGTCATCCAGCACGCCGCCCCCACTCTGGCCGGCATCAAGACGGGCAATCTCTTCCCCTGTACCTTTGCCTCCACCCAGGACATGGTGCGGGACCTGCGGGAGATCAACCGCGTCTTAGTGCCCCGCGGCCTGCGGCTGCTTCCCCTGCGCCGGAAGGACGACCGGGCGCTGCTCTATCTCTTTCGCCCCGCCGACCTCTCGCGGGATCTGGCCGGCCAGGAGGCCCGCCGCCTGCTGCGGGAAGCGGGCTACGGCGATGACCTGACCCACCTCGTCTGTCTCCGGGAACTGACCCGCCGCCTGCGGGAAGGGGAGGAGTTCCCCCACGAGATCGGCCTCTTCCTGGGATATCCCCCGGAGGACGTGGCCGGGTTTATGACCCACCGGGGCAAGAACTGCAAATGCGTGGGCTGCTGGAAGGTCTACGGCGATGAGTACGCCGCCCGCCGCCGCTTTGCCGCCTATCAATCCTGCACTGCGAACTACTGCCGCCGCCGGGCCGGCGGGGCCTCCTTGGAGGGTCTCACGGTTTCCCGTCTGCCCCAGTGACAGTTTTTCTGTTGTCATGCTGATCCATCCGATCCCCATCCAAACTCTATGCGAAAGTGCCCGCCGGCCTTCCAACAAACGGCGGGCGCTTTCGCCATCTTCTGCAATTTCATTGACAAGTTTCCCGATTTTCTCTACAATGAAGCTATCCTTCGGAAAGGAGGCTCTCCCATGCCTGAAACCAACAACTACACGCCCCCGACCCCGCCGAACGATCCTCCTGGCAAGAGCAACGCCACCGCCAGCCTGGTCCTGGGGATCATCGCCGTGGTCCTGTGGTTCTTCGGCTACTCGGCTATCATCTCCGTCATCCTCGGCATCGTCGGACTCATCCAGGCCAGCAGAGCCAAGGAGCTGGGCTATGAGGACACCACCCGCACGGCGGGCTTCATCCTCTCCCTGATCGGCCTGATCGGCGGGGCGCTGGCCTTTGTCGCCTGCGTTGCCTGCGTGGGCCTGTTTGCCAGCACCGGCATCGCCGCAGGGGGTCTCTATGCTTCCTGAGTGGAACCATATCCCTATGTACGCCGTCCTGGCCCTGTTGGGGGCCGGGGCGGCCTGGTTTTATGTTCACCACCGGCTCCGCCGGCGGGGCGAGAACCCCGGTCGGACGGAGCAGGCGTTCCTCTGGGGTGTGCTGGGGGCAATGCTAGGCGCGAAACTCCTCTATCTGCTCCCGTTGCTCCCCCAGCTGGCAGCTGACTTGCCGCTGCTCTGCACAGCCCCGCATTCCTTTATGGCAAAGTATCTCTCCGGGGGGTTCGTTTTCTATGGCGGCCTGCTGGGCGGTCTGGCGGGCGCCTGGGTCTTCTGCAAACAACGCCGGCTCTCCTTCGATACCCTGGGGCGGGACTTGGTTCCGGCCCTGCCGCTGTTTCATGCCTTTGGACGGGTGGGCTGCTTCTTGGCGGGGTGCTGCTATGGCATCCCGGCCCCTGCTGGCTGGCTGGGGGTGACGTTCCCGGCCAGCGCAATCGAAGCCCCCAGCGGCGTGCCGCTGCTGCCCGTGCAGCTCTATGAGGCTGCGGGGTGCGTTCTGCTGTTTCTCCTGCTGGACCATCTGAGACAGACCGGGGCTGGCCGGGCGGCCGCCTGCTGGCGCTGTATTTGGCGTTGTACGCTGTGTTTCGTTTCCTGCTGGAGTTTCTGCGTGGGGATGCGGTGAGAGGATCCCTTGGGCCGCTGTCTACGTCGCAGGTGATCTCTCTGGCGGTTCTGGCCGGGGTGTTACTCGCTGAGCTTCTGCACCACCGACGAAATATCCGTCAGCGCCCGTGAGATCTCCATCTCGTACCGTCCGCACTGGGCCAGGTCGCCCAGGGACACCATGCCCACGACTTTTCCCTCCGCCACCACCGGCAGCCGACGGATCTGCCGCCGGGCCATGAGCCGCGCCGCCTGGCGCACGTCGTCCTCCGGTGCCACCGCCGCCAGACGGCGGGACATGATCTCTTTCACAGGGACGCTCTTGGGGTCCGCCTCCGGGGCCACGCAGCGCAGGACGATGTCCCGGTCCGTCACCATGCCGCGCAGGATGCCCTCCGCCGAGCACACCGGCAGCGCCCCCAGGCCGTGCCGCGCCAGCAGACGGGCCGCCAGGGCGGCGCTTTCCTCCGGGGCGATGCTGACCACATGGGGCGTCATCACTTCTTTCACCAACAAAAACACCCACCTCCTCGATCCGTTTTCCCTTAGTTTGGACGGACAGGAGGTGGGTTATGTATTTTTGGGACTCACGGACCCAGGAGCTTAGAGACGGTGAGGAGGATCGTGACGATGAGCCACGCCCACAGAAAGGCCGACTCCTGCCAGGTCCCGATGTGGACGGAGGCCACATGGAGCTTTTTCCGCACGATGGGCCATAAGATCGGTACGCCCTTGTGGTTAAAGGCATCCGCGATGATATGGGTCACCCAGCCTACATTGAATCCGAGCAGCAGCTCCGGCACCACTGCCATGCCCTGGGCCTTCAGGCCCATCATCAGCAGGGTGAGCAGGACCGGGAAGAGCAGGGTGTGCGTCAGCCCCCGGTGGCGGAAGAGGTGGGAGATCATCCGCAGTTTCTGGCCCAGGGTGGAGTTTTTCAGGTCCACGTCCGGTGCATAAGACCCCACCACCACCGTCAGCAGACCGAGGGCCGGGGTGTAGGTCTCCGCCCCGATGGGCAGGCCGGAGCGGTGCAGGACGGTGAGGGCAAGCATGGTGGCCGCACCGCAGGCGGCGTGGGTCTTTCCGGTCATGGGTCGTTCTCCTTGTTCTCTTGGTGTGCGTTGGGGGACTGGGCAGCCTGCCACGCCAGATTGCGTTTGAGCGGGGCGATGCCCCGCCAGGAAAAGGCGCGGGCGGCGTACTGGCGGCGAAAGGCTTTGTTGCTCAGGCCTTCCAAGTCTTCCAGGGTCAGGGAAGGCAATAAGTCCTCCCGAAATTCCGGGAGCGGGGTCAGGGCCGCTTGTTTGTTGTGGGGGCAGGCCCTCTGGCAGAGGTCACACCCCCAGACAGTCGGGCTGTGGGTGATCTGGGCCGCCACCTCCGGGGGCAAGTCCCCCTTCTTCTGGGTCAGCTCGGACAGGCACTTGCTCAGGTCACAGCCGGTGTCTGTCAGCGCCCCGGTGGGGCAGGCCTTTTGACAGGCCCGGCAGTGTGCCCCGCAGAGGGTGCCCGGACTGGGGCCGGTCTGGGATAGGTCCAGATCCGTCAGGATCGTCCCCAGGAACACATAGGAACCATACGGGGGGACGATACGCAGGCCATGCCGCCCCCGCCAGCCCACGCCTGCCAGCTCGGCGGCGGCCAGCTCCGGGACGGGGTTGTTGTCCGCGCCGGGGATAAAATGGTGGTCTGGATGCTGCTGCGCCAACCCATCGACAACGGTCTGCAAGCGCCGCCCCAGGACCAGATGATAGTCCTCCCCCCGGCAGTAGAGGGAGAGGTTGCCGGGGGTATCCCCGGCGTAATAGGGGAAGGCCCCCACCAGGATCGTCTTGGCCCCCGGACAGAGGGCCTCTAATTTTGGGGCCAGCTCTGCCCAGACAGCTTCCCCCAAAAACGGCGGGAGGCCGCTGCACGCAGCGGCACCCCATGCCGCCGCGCCAGCGGCCTTCCAAAGTTCATTCATACTGCGTCAGAAAGAACCTGAGATCAGTTGTTGTGCTTCTTGGCGTCGCGGGCTTCCATGGCAGCGATCTCGCGCTGGGCATCCCGCAGGGAGAGGTTCACGCGGCCCTTCTCGTCGATGTCGGTGACCTTGACCCAGACCATGTCGCCCACGTGGACCACGTCCTCGACCTTCTCCACGCGGCGCTCGGCCAGCTTAGAGATGTGGACCATGCCGTCCTTACCGGGGGCCAGTTCCACGAAGGCACCGAAGTTCAGGATGCGGACGACCTTGCCGTAATACAGCATCCCGACCTCGGGGACGAAGACGATGGTGTCGATCATCTTCTTGGCGATGTCGCAGCAGGCGGCGTCGGGGGAGGCGATGTGGATGGTGCCGTCGTCCTCGATGTCGATCTGAGCGCCGGACTCGGCGGTGATCTTCTGGATGACGGAGCCGCCCTTGCCGATGACCTCGCGGATCTTGTCGGGGTCGATCTTCATGGTGATCATCTTGGGGGCATACTTGCTGACCTCGGCGCGGGGGGCGGAGATGCAGGGCAGCATGATCTCGTCCAGGATGGCCTTCCGGGCGTCGCCGGTGATGGCCAGGGCTTCCTTGATGATGGCGTGGGACAGGCCGTCGTTCTTGATGTCCATCTGGATGGCGGTGATGCCGTCCTTGGTACCGGCGACCTTAAAGTCCATCTCGCCGTGGAAATCCTCCACGCCCTGGATGTCGATGAAGGTGGTGAAGGAGCCGTCATCGTCCTGGATCAGGCCGCAGGAGATGCCGGCCACGGGGGCCTTGATGGGCACGCCGGCGTCCATCAGCGCCAGGGTGGAGCCGCAGATGGAGCCCTGAGAGGTAGAGCCGTTGGAGGACACGACCTCAGAGACCACGCGGATGGCATAGGGGAAGTCCTCCACGGAGGGGATCACGGGGTCCAGGGCACGCTCAGCCAGGGCACCGTGGCCCTTCTCGCGGCGGTTGACGCTCCGGGCACCGCGGGCCTCGCCCACGGAGTAGGAGGGGAAGTTGTAGTGGTGCATATAGCGCTTCTCTTCCTGCTCCCAGATGGTATCCAGCTTCTGGCAGGCGGAGAGGGTGTTCAGGGTCGCGACAGACAGGACCTGGGTCTGGCCGCGGGTGAACAGGGCGGAGCCGTGGACGCGGGGCAGCACGCCGACCTCGGCAGACAGAGGACGGATCTCGTTCTTCTGGCGGCCGTCCACGCGGTGGCCCTGGAGCAGCCAGGCCTTGACGATCTTCTTCTGGAACTTATAGGTGATCTCGTCCAGATACTGGTCCATGTCAGGGTACTCCTCCAGGAAGAGCTCGTGCCAGTGGTCGATCAGGGCGTTCCAGCGCTCCTCACGCACGTTCTTGTCGTCGGTGTCCATGGCGGCCTTGGCCTCGTCCATGGTGGCCTCGACGATCTTGTCGAACAGCTCCTGGTCGAAGTCGGCGTGGTCGTAGGTCATCTTCTCCTTGCCGATCTCGGCAACGATCTTGTTGATGAAGTCCACCTGGGCCTTGATCTCCTCGTGGGCCTTGACGATGGCGTCATACATCACATCGTCGGGGATCTGGTCGGCACCGGCCTCGATCATGACGACCTTCTCCTTGGTGGCGGCCACGGTCAGGTCCAGCTTGGAGTTGTGGCGCTGCTCCTGGTTGGGGTTCATGACGATCTGGCCGTCCACATAGCCCACTTCCAGGCAGCCGATGGGGCCGCCCCAGGGGATGTTGGACACAGCCAGGCAGGCGGACACGCCGACCATGGCAGCGGCTTCCGGGGAGCAGTCCCGGTCCACGCTCATGACGGTGCAGGTCACGACCACGTCGTTGCGGAAGTCGCCGGGGAACAGGGGACGGATGGAGCGGTCGATGACGCGGGAAGCCAGCACGGCGGGCAGAGAGGGCTGACCCTCGCGGCGCATGAAGGAGCCGGGGATGCGGCCCACAGCGTACAGCTTTTCCTCAAAGTCCACGGACAGGGGGAAGAAGTCGATGCCGTCGCGGGGACGGGCAGAGGCGGTGACGGCCACCAGCACGGAGGTCTCGCCGTAGCGGACCATGGCAGCGGCGTTGGCCAGCTCGGCCACGTGGCCGAACTCCAGGGAGAAGGGACGGCCGGCGATCTCGGTCTTGTAGATATGGTTGTTGAATTGCTTCTTGGTGATGATCGTTGACATAAGAACAGTCTCCTTTCACGGTCAAATCAGTCAATACGGTGGTTGTATAAACTTGCCCGGAGAGCCGCCTTATTTAGCACTTGAACGCATGTCCGCCCGGCGGGCACAGGTTCAAAGGCTAAACTAGGGCGGGGCGCTCCCCGGATCAGGGCGGATGGGATGGGAAGCAAAGCTGGGGAAAAGGGGCGGTGCAGTTTTGGCCACACCGCCCCCATAAGAAACGAAATTACTTTCTGATGCCCAGCTTGGCAATGATCGCACGATAGCGCTCGATGTCCTTCTTAGCCAGATAGTCCAGCATCTTGCGGCGCTTACCGACCATCTTCAGCAGGCCACGACGGCTGTGGTTGTCGTGGATATGGACCTTCAGGTGCTCGGTCAGCTCCTGGATGCGGGCGGTCAGAATGGCGATCTGGACCTCGGGGGAACCGGTGTCGGTTGCGTGGGTGCGGTTTGCCTCGATCACGGCAGTCTTTTCGTCTTTACGAATCATGGGAAAAATCCACCTTTCAATGATATGCCTCTGACTGAGTGACGGGCGGGTGCAGCCCTGAAAGCAGGCAATATCCCGAAACTAAGTCAGGGTAGAACGTATGTCTTCGCACACGTATTCTATAGTATACCACCGAGCCGGGGGAAAGTAAAGAGAAATTTTACCGGCAGAGCATGCAGCGTTCTCCTTTCCCGGTGGGGGAATGTCAAACGCGCGGGTCTTACGCCTTGAGATTCCCGGCTTTGATATGTTCCTGGATGATGCCGTCGGCCACCGCGAAGAGCTTCTCGGAGCCGGGCTTGGTGCCGGACTGTCTTTGGTAGACTTGCGCGGCGGTGACGTTGTGTTCCTTCCAGTCCCCGCCGTGGTTGCTGTGGTTCAGGAGCAGCGGCTGCAGGTTGTCCATCGCGTGGGCGAACTTGGCCTCTGCCGTCTCTGCGGCTTCAAACTCATCGAACAGCGCGATCAGCTCCGCTTTCTGCTCCGCAGGAAGGAGGGAGAAGATGCGTTCCTTGGCCTTGTCTTCGCGCTGCTTCTGCGTTTTCAGGCCATCGGCATCGTAGGCGTAGGTGTCCCCGGCGTCGATCTCCACGATGTCGTGGATCAAACACAGGAGCATGACCCGGGCAATGTCGATCGTTTCGTTGGCGTATTCCTTCAGAAGGTAGGCCATGATCGCCATGTGCCATGAGTGCTCGGCGTCGTTTTCGTTTCTTCCGTTTCCGGACAGATGCGTCTGCCGGAAGATATTTTTGGCTTTGTCGATTTCCAAGGCAAACGCCAGTTGTTTTTTCAGTCTCTCATCCATGTTGCTCTCTCCGTTGTTGTTTGTTGCTGTGCTCTAATTCGCCTTCAGAGAAAATATTCCTAATATGTCTGGAAATTGTAGATTTATCTCTCTGAAAAAGTGCCGCTATCTGGTCGATGGAAAGCCAAACAGTATCTCCATCGAAGGCGGTTTCAACCTTTGTTAAGCCATCCCCTGTGGGGTAGATCATCATTTCAGAATGATTCTGCTCGTTTTTTATCCTTCATAAGGATCCCACTGTCTAACAACTTTTCCAGTTTCCAACTCTCGAACACAACTGAGCAGAGCTGTTTGGTTTCTCCATAGTTCCAGGTCAACGTGGAAATGTCCAAAGTACCAATGTTTGTATGTGACCTTCCGTTGGATTTCATCGAGAAAAATCGTCAGCTGCTGCTCTTGAACAACATCATTCTTGATGCCTAAACTGCGAAGTGTTGAGAGATAATATACTGTTTCGGACGGGGCTGTGTGTGTAATGATGTAATCGACCTTATAGTTTATCCTCTTAAGATTCTCAAGCGCATGATTGTATTCTTCCTCTGAGGGCATCTCCTGAGACCACCAGGAAATCCCTTCTGTGCGGAGATGCTTGTCAATGGAATAACCGCCACCCATAACAAAAATGGAGATATCTTCCATGCAATATACTTCACCACGCATAAGATGAATTACATTTTGACGAATCTTATGAACTCGACCGCCACACCATGTTTCAGTCGGATAGCTGTACAGTTTATCAAAATTTTCGTGATTCCCATCGATGAACAGCACAGTATATTTCTGTTCGCTAAGGAAATCGTAAAATGTCTCTTCCGACCAGTATCTTCCGTTCCAGAAACCCACACCGAAATCACCGCACACGAGTATGATATCGGCAGGGGATATCACCGATTCGATTTGCTCAACCCATTTATATTGATTTCCGTGGGTGTCCCCGGTAATGTATATCATTTTATATTCCTTGCTTAACATATATTATTTCTTATATTCAAGATGCCCGTCCGCTGTAGGTGTTACAATGACAATCCTACAAATTTTAAGCAACAAAACACCCCTGGAGAACAGCTCTTCTCCAGAGGGTTTCGTTTGACTGCATAGAGAAACGATCCTAGCCGGATGCTTTCCGCTCTCCTTATAGTTTATAGTATGAGTATGCCCTGTGCCGCCTTGTCAAGCATTTTGCCGCAGGGCCGCTTTCAGTTTTGGGAGCAAGGTCAGGTCGGCGGGGAGCCAATCGACTTGGGGCAAGGTGTCCCGGTCCAGCCACCGGGCGGCCTGGGCCTCGTTCAGGACGATCTCTCCCTCGGTCACGACGCACCAGAAGCAGTCCATGTGCAGGTGAAAGGCGGGGTAGTCATACTCGACCGTGTCGAGCCGTTCTCCCACCTGCACGGTGACGGAAAGCTCCTCTTGGATCTCCCGAACCAGGGCCTGCTGCGGGGCCTCTCCGGCCTCGACTTTTCCGCCGGGAAACTCCCATTGGCCCTTGTTGTCCCCGTAACCCCTGGCCGTGGCAAAGACTTGGGTGGGATGGTTCAGATCGTCGCAGATCACAGCGGCGACAACGCGGATGGTTTTCATAGCAGGACCTCTTTTATTTAAAAATGGCGAGACAGTTTTTCTTTAAACTTGAATTTATTTTAATAAATATTTTTCAAATGCTTTGTGCGTGTCAAAGTGAACCTCTTTGAAAAATAAAACGAGCCAAATAATAAAAGCCGAATAGCCATATATGGTGTTAAAAAAATAAGACAACACTGCTCCTACTAACATTATGCCAGCCCATGTAAAACACTGATTTTTTATATCACGAGAAATATGAGCTTTATCATACAATGCCTGTTCTTCTTTCGGTAACGAATTAAATCCCGAAACAAATTTAGCCGCTTTTTCTTTAAATATTGCAAATAACACTCCTATAATCACAAATGGAATAACCAAAACTCCACATAGCCAAAACCCTATATTCACAGTATATTCCTCCTTCACAAATTCCGATTTGTTGGCGTCATGATATCACACATTTCTTCTTCCGTCCAGGCGTAGGGGCGCTGATAGCCAGGAATATGATATTCAAAGTCGGCGCCAAATACTTTAGATAAAGGATATTCTTTTCCTGTAATTTTATTGCCCATTGTATAAGTCTCTTTTCAAATTTTTATTTTGTAGGAACGCACACATTCTATATACAGCAGCGGGATGCGAGATGGCAGGAGTTTGGAAAAGGTGACGTCCCAACCGTGGGTTTGGAGCCAGTGGAGGTATTCGCTTTCTGTCCATTGGTGCTCAAAACGGATCCCGGCCAGGCGGAGAAGTTTGGAGCATATACGGCTGAGGATCCCCGTCCCATGCCCCACGAAGTTCGGGGCGATGAGCAGCCCGCCCGTTCGTAGGACACGGTTGATCTCTGCCAGGGCCAGTTCTGGTTCCGGCATCACGTGCAGGGCGTTGGCGATGAGAACGACGTCAAACGAATCCGCTGGGTAGGGCAGCGCGGTGGCATCAGCCACGGCAAACGTCAACTGCGCCGGATAAGTCCCTTTTTTGGCTTCCCGGATCATGCCTTCGGAATAATCCGTTGCGACCATGCGCTTGGTTGGATGGGCCACGTGTTTGGCCAGCAGTCCAGGTCCAGTGGCGATCTCCAGCACCTCTTTGCCGGAGATCTGCGCTGGAATGCGGTCATACATATATTGATAATATCTCCGGTCCAGCCGCATGGCCTTTTCATAGACCGGCGCATAGAGATCCCAGATTTTTTGGTTCATCGTTCTCCCTTTATTCAGATGGACTAAGCCAGTTGTACTCTTTGCGGCAATCCAAAATGCAGTCTATATACACCGTATCATCTCGAATTTGATACAGGATGAGATACCAATTTTGAGTAAACATCTTATGATACTTATTCGGCGGGATGTATGCTTCTTGAAAAAATGGAAAACGATGTGGCATCTGGGAAAGGGAACGCATTGCGGAGAGGAGCTCTTTCTTTTTGGCTGTTGCGGCTTGACGGTTGACCTGCGCCAGAAAACGAATATGGGTTCCTAACATCCGCTTTGCTCGGTCAGAAACGATGACTCTATAGGCTTTCTTGTCTGTCATGGTGCGGATACCTCGGCAATGACTTCGTCAAGATATGCGTCGAGTTCATCTAAGGAACAGCCGCTTCTGCCTGCGATTCGATCCTCCTCAATGGACAGAAGTTCTTCACGGAGCTGGATCATTTTTTCCCGCCGATTGTACGTTTCGATGTCCATGACGACCAAATCTCCTTCCCCATTTTTTGTTAAGAAGATCGGTTCTGCGGTTTTTCTGCATAGGTCAGCGATTTCATTATAGTTCTGACGGATCGCTGCGGAGGGACGAATATTCATAAGGATACCTCCTCATTGAACGGTAAGTGGTAGCAGTATTTTAACTATATTATATTCATTTCATACAATGAAGTCAACCACGCGGTGGATCAATCTTCTGCCACTCTGAAATAATATAGTGACTCATAAATCGACCCATATCGTAACATAACGTGGCTGAGGGTGGTCTGTTCGATGGGATAACAACAATCACTTGGTCGGTATCTTAGTCGCTTTTCTTGTTCGGTGAGCGACTAAGTTATTTTTTTCGATACTTCTGGTTTCGGCTGTTTGGCTTATCGGGGATCGTCATTTCTACGAGGCCCTGTTTCATTGCGGGAAGCAGGTAGTTCTTTCGGAATGTAGGCCGGTGAGAAAGCCCCAGCTTTTCCATCAACTCAGAGGTAGAAAATGCTTCCTCTCCGAGGACAAGCAGCAGTTTTTCCACAAAGGGATCGTGTTTTGTGGAAGCATCCGACAAAATGGAAGTTATCTATTTCTCCTCTTCGTTAAGACCTAGTTCATTACATATTACTTGCTATCCCTGATACCTTATTCTTTCTACCAGCGTTTCCTTTTTCAGATTACTGCTTAAAACGCAGGAAAGTACAATCTGCA